>Ga0208644_1000386_pt1 | contig 36520 bp, 43 predicted proteins | sample VirMetDEL_Nov_18_FD_184517 | JGI IMG/M metagenome (GOLD analysis project Ga0208644, IMG submission 184517) | Aqueous microbial communities from the Delaware River and Bay under freshwater to marine salinity gradient to study organic matter... | ecosystem: Environmental > Aquatic > Marine >...
ATCAATAACACCTTCTTGGTTTCTAAAACTCTCACCGAATCCTTCATCACCACCTTCATCTCCGAATCCACCTTCGTCACCTCCGAATCCTTCATCTCCACCGAAGTCACCTCCTCCGAAGCCTCCTCCACCTTCATCTCCGAATCCACCTTCACCTTCACCACTCTCAGTAGTTTCAGGTTCTGGACCACCTATTTCACCATAAAGTTTATCCACTCTATCAAAATAACCAGTTTTCTTGATAACATTAGGTGTAGCTTCAAGTTCAGCAGCTGCCGCTCTTTCCATTCTTTGTTGTTCTAAATCAGTAGTGATTTCATCATTAGAGAAGTTGAATATGTTTTTCTTAGCCCATGTATGTGAAGTAGGAGCTATACCATCAACAGCTGTAACAAGGTCTTTATATAATAATACTTTTTCTTTCCATTGTTCAACTTTCAACATCTCACCTTGTGTAGATGGGTTGGTTAAGAATAATTGGAAATTATTAAGTTCTTCCTCAAAACCTAATATATAAAGGTGTATAATAGCTAATTTATTCAATTCCTGAATCATAGCTTGTTGAATCCTATTAATAGTTCTAGCAAAACGAATATCCATCAAGGCTAGGTTTTTACCTTCACCAGTAGCCTCCTCAAACCCAAGAATAGGTTTTGGGACTCTAAGAGCTGTAACCATTTTTCTTTGTATATACTGAATATCAGCTATTTGGTCTAAGTTTGATGCTCCCGCCAAAGTCTCAATAGGCATTGATGCGTTAGCGTCTCTCACAGGAATAAAGTAATCTTGGTCCACTGCTAATGTATTATATCTAAGGTCAACTTGACCCGTTTCTTGGTCAGCTTGTTGTGTTCTTTTAAATTTATTAGCTACTTTTTGTACGTATGCTTCAACATCCGCGTCATCAATGTTACCCACATAAACTTTAAATACCCTTCTTTCAGGTGCCCTAACAACACGGTAAACTAACATTGCATCTTCAGCTAACAATAACTGTTTCCAAATACGTCTAACTTTTTCCAATACAGAAGTTCCGTATGGTAGTTTTCTATCATCACCTAATAAACGGAAGTGTGCTATTTCCCAAGCATTAAAATCTAAATTCTTATCTTTCCATTTAAAAGCTACTTGTTTTTTCTTTGTTGGGTTAAGTTGGTCGTTAGTAACCGTATTTCTTTGGTTATCATTATGGAATAATCCTGTCTCAGACCTTTCAATTTCAATATTCGTAAGTTGTGACGTACCAACAATACCTTTTTCTTTATCTATCTTAAGATAAACAAAGTTATCACCGTACTTACAAGTGTTTCTAGTCCACATCTGTAAGTTAGTGTTTAAGTCTAAGATATTATCAAATAAATCTTCTAATACATTTTTAATTCTTTTAGAATCTGACATTACCGTTATAACCCTACCTTGTTCATTTAAAGTTGTTGATTCTTCAGACATAATGTCTAACGCTGCTGAAATTTCAGGTGTAAACTCCATAGCCTCATAATCCATATATGAAGCAATTCTAGTAGTCTCATAGTAAACAGCTTTTTGATAAAGTTCGTTATCTACTTTAGCCCATTGTGATTGAATAAAGTTTTGTTGTTGTCCGGCTAACTTTTCTTTTTCATAAGCCTCTCTAGACTTAGTTGTTAATAAATCTTTATCCCCAAGTGAGTATCTAGGTGTTTTTGGACCTTCACCCTGACTAAACATTTGGAATAACTTTTGATATACTGTTAAATTTTTATTATCTGCCATTAATTTTTAGGTTTATAACCTTGTTATTTATATATAAATATTCAATTTAAAAGTAATCGTATAAACTATAATGTGAACGATATTTATTTATAAAACAAACACTATGGCATTACCTACAGTATCATTTAAAGAATTCGCTAAAAATCCTATAGTTGCCTTATTATTTATGGCTATACTAGCTATTGGGTATTTACACAACCAACAAATATCAACATTAGAAGACACAATAGTACAACTAAGAGAAGATGTTGATGAGTTAAAGAATGAAAATAAAGAATTAAGAAATAAATTATTAGAGATTACAAAAAAATAGTTTTATGAAAAATATATTTTTATACGCATTTATTGTTTTAGTTTGTGGTTATTTCACATACACTTATATTGAAAGTAAACATAGACATGAAGACATGATTTTAAAAACAAATAATGAATTAGACTCAATAGAGTCAAAACAAAAAACCGTTTTTGATATGGTTGATGAAGCTATGATGTCAAAAGCTAAAAAAGAAGAAAAGATGCGTTTAGGTTTGGATAGTTTAGAGGATGAACTTAAAAGAAAAATGTACATACTAAGAAAGACTCAATCCAAGTTAGATTCAACAAAAATAGAAATAAGTAAAAATAAAAAATATAACGATAGTTTAATTGAACTTAATGAGAGATTAGTTAAAGAAAAATATAAAGCTGAAATATCTTTAGTTGAGTCCAAAATAATAATAAACAACTTAAGTGAGGCGAATAACCTAATGAAGGTTAAATACGATAGTTTAGAGTGTGAACAAAAAGAAGAACCTTACGTAATGGTTGATACGGTTTATGTTATTGACACGATATTCTACAAAAAAGAGGATATTAAGAAATTTAAGTTAAAATAAATTATTTTAATGTGGTGATTGTTTCAGGATAATTTACCAACAACGCCCTCTCATCTTTACCTTCATAAGGTACTTGACTTATAACATATCTCATCGCATTTAAACCACTAATTCTTTTATCGTTAGCGTCAATAACAGTCCAAGGTGCATAACTTGTTGAGGTAACTTTAAACACCCTTTTCTTATAGTTAGTGTACTCTTCCCACTTTTCTTGTGCTTTCGCATCATTAGGACTGTACTTCCAATATTTTAAAGGACTGCCTTTTCTTAAATCAAATCGTTTTTCTTGAGTGTCTTTGGTTATCGAAAACCAAAACTTGATTAGGTAATTACCAGAGGCAACCAAACTTTTTTCAAAACCGTTTACGTTTGCCATAAATTCTTCGTATTCATCATAAGAAGAGTAACCCATCACAGGTTCAACAATACCTCTGTTATACCAAGACCTGTCAAAGAATATAATTTTACCAGGTTCAATATCTGATTCATATCTAGCGAACCAATTTTTCTTTTCTTCTTCTGTTGGGATATCTTTAACTACCACCTTATAAAATTTAGGGTCTAGGTATTCAGTAAACTTTTTAATGGTTGAACCTTTACCAGCAGTATCCCTACCTTCAAATAGAATAATAACCGATGAACCTGTTTTTTTTAACCATTCTTGCATTTTAAGTAATTCTATCTGTAATATTGTTTTTTCTTTTTGGAATTGTTTTTTAGGTATTTGTGATTTCTCACCTTCGGTGTCTAAATAATCTTCGTTAGGGTAATTATTGGTATACGCGTCTCTACTATTTAAAGAATCTATTATTTTATTTAGGTATTTTTTAACATTTTCACTTTTACTACCTTTCTTAAGTAAAACATTAGACATAGTCCTACCCAAAATACCGAAATTTATTTGTTTAGAATTTTCATGTTTCTCTATTTTATTTAGTAACTCAATAACTTCTATAGAATCGATGTTGTTGTTCTTTAACAATTTTTCTATCTCATCCAACTCGTATCTTTGCTCCGTAGAAGTTTCAACTTTATTACCGAACAAACTATTTAATAAATCCTTAAAAAAACCTTCAGTTATAGTTTTTTTGTTATTTACCATTAGTTCTTTAATTCTATGTGTTTCTGTCAATAATCCCATAATAATAAATATACTCTATTTTAACGTTTTGTATGTTTTTCTCTATCACCTTTCCTAAAACCAAACATACCACCAAAAACCCAATTATGTGGTGAGTCAGCAGCTTGTGTTTTATTTACCTCATTATTGGCCATGAAAAAATCTGTTTGTCTAGACAGAGTATCTACTGTATTAGATTCGGTTGTACTGACAACCCAATTTTCAACCATAGCTTTTGCCTGACCCTTGGATTTTTCTAAATCTTTAAAAGATGTCATAGCGACGTATAAACACATACCAACAGACATCAATAAATCATCATGATAACCTTTCATGTGGTCTGGTCTACCGTTTATATATACGAATGTATCTATTTCAGCTAAAGTTCTTTTAGACCTAATTTTAAAAGTATCCATACGAACACCCTTTTCCAATTCTGATATAATAACATTTCTATTTTTTTGGAAATTTAATCCCGGTAATTTACCTCTTTCCATGTGTTTTTGTAATGCTTTGTTGTTTTCAACAGCATCAATACCCACAACAGCATCATGATACATTTTTCTTTTGGGGTAACCTAATTCTATTAGTTTTAATACAGTAGAAGCACCCCAACCTCCTGTAATATCCACAACGATGAAAGCGTCATAAGATTGTCCGTAGTAATTACAAATCTCACCTAAAACATCTGGAGCAACTTTACCTTGGTATTCAGCAACTTGATTACCTGTTGTATAATCATAAATACAAACACCCGCTGAGTCATCAGCTGAACCTGATGAAGCGTCTGCAGCTAATATATATTGATGGTCTTTGATAGGGTCTTCCCATATCCACATATTACCATCAACCCATTCTCTTCTAATTGGGTCCTTTATATTTTGTTTTTCTTGTCTTTGTTTATATTTGTCGTCAATAACACCATCACCTGAACCTAAAAACGAACATAATAACTCCTGTGCTATTGAACGTGGGTTATGGTTAAGGTCGGCACACATATCTTCAAACCATTTAGAAGTTGGTTCGTAACCCTTCTCAACCATTTCATCCCAAGTACTCTTAGGTACCGTAGATTTTTCACCAACACCACTATACTTATCAAATACTTCTTCAATAACCTCACCGTTATCGTTTTTCATCAACCAAGTCATACCAGAACCATCGTTTTGTCCATTATAACGAGGGTCTTCATACCATTTCATATCGGTAATGTTGTAGTTGTTTTTACCCAACTCAGCCATTTTATATGTTTTATGATATAACGGGTCATATCCGTTTGGTGTTGAGATTAGAATAGAACGACCACCTGTTGATAATGAAGGTTGTGCCGCTTCATAGAACTCTTCCCCTCTACTACCCTCAATAAAGGCTGCCTCATCCACGATGATAATTGATGGTGTATAACCTCTCAAAGCATCTTTTGAGGATGCCACGGCCTTTACTTCAGAACCATTATTAAGTCTATAGTGTGAGTCTGAATTTTTTTCAGGTGAGAACCAATCTTTACCGTTTGGTGGTCTAAATATATCCATCCAATCAGGTAGTTGTCTTGTGAAATCCTTAATTTTTTTTAAGAATTCTTTGGCTGTTTCCTGTTTGTTAGCGGCAATTAGGATTTTATGTTTTTTCTTCGGGTTGGCTAAAGCGGTAAGAATAGCACAATAAGCGGCTGTAGTTGTTGAAATACCGGCCTGACGAGGTTTCATCACTATATTATGTCTATGGTCAATAAAACCTTGTACAAGTACTTTTTGCCTAGGGAATAAACGAAAAGGTACTTCACCACCTTGAGTTCTATCCTCAGTACTTAGGTAGTTTTCTATTCCGTATATTGGGTCTTTTAAAGCTCTAGCTATCTCTAAAAGTTTTTGACCCTTCGTTAACTGTTTAGTAGAATCCATACCTATAAATATCATTAAGCATTAAAAACCCACCATAGTAGCGAACTTGGTGGGTTTAATCAGTCGTAACTGATAACGGTCCTAAATCCGTATATCTTAGTTTAAGTATGGTCCTATTTTCCTAGCCAACTCAAAATCACCACTATCTAAAGCGTCATCCATTAAACTCTCTAACTCACTTTTAGACATATTAGAGTAATCAGGTTCACCACTAGGTTCTTCAGAACTTGAACCACCTAATAAATCACGTAAAACTGGGTCCGAGTAGTCACCATCTTCTACATCATCATCATCAGCTGGTGTTGGTTCTTCGTCTTCATCTTCGTATTCACCTATCGCATCCTCATACTCTTCAGCTCTAAGTTGTTCTGAAGCTTCGTCAGCCATTTCTTGGATTTTTCTAACACTATTTTCGTTTTCCTTAAGTAAACCATTGATAAGTGAATTCATCTCACTAGCTGGTAAAGAAACTAATTTATGGAATAGTAAGGCCTCATGGTTCGGATTCTCAATATCAATAAACTGTGAAATCTTCTCCCAAATACCAACACCTAATCTAATATCATCTTGTTCAGCATCTAAGTTATCTACTTGGTCGTAAACATATCTCTGTACTTCCATATCTTCATGTGTACCGTGTAAAGCAATAAGTTCTTTAGCTCCTTTCTCTAATTCGTGTAATAATATTGAGAATGTCATACCTTCGGCAACAATTTTAGGTTTTCCTGTACCAGTCTCTTTAGGTAATAAAACCCTAACATTACCAGCGTGAACCCCACTTCTACCTTGTTGTCTAATTGTTTCTCTATCTAAAGCCCAATAAACAAAGTCATTAGCTGCCATAAGTTTAGCGTATTCTCTTTTCATTTCCGCTGGTACTCTAGAATCATCAGCTAAATGATGTAAATTCTGTGTTTTTCTAGCTGACCCCTGAGCCATACCGTTAATCAAACGTCTTTTAGTTACCTCAGACTTTAACTCATCCTCACTATAACCTTCTGGTGGGGGTGTATTACCTTTTTCGTATCTAATGTTTTGTTTATTTATTGGTCTACCACCCATTTGAGGGTGACCTGTGATTGTTGCCTCAATATCAACAACTTCCTCACTTAAACCTGGATGTTTATCTCTAATAAGTCTAATAGCCTCTTGTTCTAATTGAGGTTTTTTATCCATTTCATATTGAATAACTTTCATTAAAGATTGTGACATAGCATTTGTAGCGGAACTTACATCAGCTCTACCGAATTTTTCTTGTGCTGCCTGACGTATATCATTATAAATCCTTCTACCTACATCTCTAACCGTATCAGAATCTAAATGTTTTGAATATGGGTTATCTCCAGATTCTAACTCACCCTCGTAAGCGTTATCCTCGTTAATTAAACGTGTTCTCATTTCGGATAAAAGTTCGGACTTTGACATAACGGGATTTTGATTTTCTCTAACGATTTTCATTATCTCTTCCTCGGTAAGTTCATCGTCTGGACCTACAACAACAGGTTTACCATCAACGTAAGTTTGTACGTCTGTTTTTTCTCTTTTAGCTATGTCTTTAGCTTTTCTAATATCAATAGGGTCTTTTTCTGAAGACCTAACTGTTTCGTTAAAAACTTTAAACATTTCTTCTTGAGTCATGTTTAATACATCATAACCGTTTTCCCTAAGAAAACGTCTAACCATTCTTTTATTAATTTGATTTTTACTCATTTTTATAGTGTTTTTGTTTTGTTCGGTGTGTAATCTAACTCAATATCTAAAGTTAATAATTTAGCCTCAACTTCAGTTTTATGGTCCCCAAATTTAAAAACTAACCTTTCTATTTCATCATCAATTTCTTCATCTTCATCCCATTTTTCCCAACCTAAAGCTATAATTCCTTCTACAGCATTATAAACTTGGAACACCCCAGACTCTTGTACGAGTTCCAAATCTAATTCATCAGTTTGTAAAAAACCAACCTCTTTTATAAAAGAAGGTGGAGGTGTCAATTCTGAAGTGTCTGTCACAACACTAGATTCATACCACTCTTCTTCCCAATCATGGTCTGTTCTATCCGAAAAGAGGAACTCAAACATGTGTTCCCCTTTATAGTTAGTACCAATTTTATTTATGTAGATTAATTTTAAATCCATTATTCAAATGTTACGTCATCATCATTTTCAGCTTTTGCTGGAGCTGGTTCCACATCTCTATCTGGTGGAGTAAATGGTGTCGTACTAGGTCTAGTACGTGGTTTTCCAGGTTTAGTACCAGGTCTAGTTCCAGGTTTAGTACTTGGTCTTTCTTTTGGTCTTGCTGGAGATGGTGACATTGTAGGGTCATCCATATAACTCTCATTTTCAGCTTTTGCTGGAGCTGGTTCCACATCCCTATCTGGTGGTGTAAATGGAGTTGTTGATGGTCTAGTACGTGGTTTTCCAGGTTTAGTACCAGGTCTAGTTCCAGGTTTAGTACTTGGTCTTTCTTTTGGTTTTGGACTATTCATACCATAAATATCATCATTATCTACCATATAGTCAACATTTTCAGTTTTCCAACCAATACCCGAACTGTCCTCAGTTTTCCAACTAGTCATACCCTCATCAACAGGGTTGCCTTCATAGTCACAAGTTTCAAAATCATCATCTGACATATAAACCATAGGTCCTTCTAAATCAACATCGTCAAAACTTGTATTATTAGGTAATTTATAACCTCTTTTCATTTCATCAAAAGAAGGTTTGTTGTAATGTGAACTCATATCTTTTTCAGCTTGTCTTTCAGCTCTTGGGTCATATATGTCGTGGTCGTCATCCATGTAAGATGTTTTATTATCATCACCAGCTAAATAACCTAAATAACCAGCCGGATATTCACTACTCATATATGAAGTGTCGTATAATAATTCCTCACCCGATTCTAATTCAGGTTCACCACCTCTTTCATAATCATCATCCATGAAGTCAACCTCTTCTTTAGGGTTATCACCAGATTCTATTTTATTTATGATAGAATCTTTATCATTACTATCCAGTCTAGAAAGGTCTAAAGCTGAAAGAACACTGTTTACAACATATTTTTGCATATCAGAAGATAAATCTTCAGTATCTCTTAATTGTTGTCCTAATTTACCTGTAGTTCTTTGGATATCTTTAATTGGGTCGTCACCTACAACGTCTTCACCCTCGTCACCAATTTCTTCTTCATCTCCGAAATCAAATTCTTCTTCACCTTCTTCTGTATCAGTTTCTTCTTCATCTCCGAAATCAAATTCTTCCTCACCAGTATCACCTTCTTCTTCATCTCCGAAGTCAAATTCTTCCTCACCAGTATCACCTTCTTCTTCATCAGAACCAAAGTCAAATTCTTCGTCACCCTCTTCTTCATCTCCGAAGTCAAATTCTTCCTCACCAGTATCACCTTCTTCTTCATCAGAATCATCACCAAAATCCATAGATGGTTCTTCTTTTTTCTTAGGTTTGGGTTGTTTTAATACGAACTTTTTTTCTTGTAATTCTTCTTTTTCACCATCCATAAGAATTTCAGAATCATCTTCCTCTTTTTCATCAACATCTTTGTAGTCACCAGACTCTGTTAAAACATAATCAAAAGTCTTCATATCAACTGACTCTTTTATACCATAATTTCTGTTGATGTCGTTAAAAATTAAGTTTAATTTAAAAGTGGCATCCTCAAAAGAATGGTAAGAGTGTTTGTTTTTATTTTGTACACCACCAATGTAATTAAAATCACTTTCCTTTAAAGTAGTTTTACTAGTTGTCGATTTAATATAATAATTTCTATTCTCTCTAACTATAGCATATGTATTACCATCAGAAGCTTTTTTAATAAGTTCGATAGCACCCATATTTCTATTAGTACTTTCTTTCATAGAAGTACCTTTAATATTAGATAATTCTAAAAGTCTTTTTAGTTGTTTTTGATTCATTTTTTATATATTATTTATTTTATTATCTTATTGGATAAGTTCCGTCAGCGTTTCTAAAAGCTTCAGGTTTTTTCTTACCAATTAAGAAAAGTGTACCCGTTGCTCCACCAACACCACTACCAGTATTATTTACACCAATCGGTAATGTTATACCACTACCTGTTGGTACGGCAACAGTTTCACCACCTAATGTAACTGTTTCACCACCAGGTATATAAACTTCCGAATATTGGTAGTTTGTGTAATCCGCGTTTGCTAATGCATGTATTATCATAATTAAGTTTTTAATATAAATATGTACGTTATTCTTTAGTTTCTTCAGATTTAGTTATAAAAGATGAAGGTAACATGTATTTTTTTAATTTTGGTGACCGACTTAGTAATATATACACAACACCACCAGGTAAAATAGAAGCTAATGTAAGACCAGTTGCTTTAAGTACATCACCAATTTGGTTTTTAACAAATAGTCTATCATCGTCGTTTAATTCTTTTTTTTCTTTTATTGATTTAATGACCATATTCCAAGCCTCTTGTGTTTCTTTACCTTCTGTTTTTAATTTTTCAATAAATTTTTTAAAAGATTCTTTTATTTTATCAATACTACCTTCCATAATAACACCTTCTAAAGTTAAAGATTTATCGTAAGCTAAATTTTTTATATCGTATAGTCTGTCTAACATACCATTTCTTCTAAGTACTTTAAAAGCCATATTCTCAACAGAAAACTCACCCACAGAATCAAGACCACATTGTCTCATCTTTTTTATCTTGTCAGTTAGTTTTTCAGCTCTTTTAACTATGGATTCATAATCTCTATCTTCATCTAAGTCATCATATAACTCTTCTATTCTATCCATAACTTTATTAGCTTTGTCTCTAACAGATTTTTTATCTATAGTCACCTTTTGTTTTTCAGGTCTAATATTCCACTCATCATTTAAAACAGAGTAAACACCACTAGATGTATGTTTTTCAGATATATCCTGTACGTATAACTCAACGTCAAAACCATATATTTGAATATCATGTTCTTTGTTCCAAGCTGAACTTTTAGATTTTAAAAAATCTAAAACTAAATCCTCATCAACTGGGATATCTCTATAATCCACCAATATATGTAAATCAACGTCTGAATATTTGGACCAATTATAGTTAGCCAAACTACCAGTCATAGTGACATCCTCAATATCAACATCAACCAAACCTAAACTCTCAAAATAGTCGTCAGCTATCTTTAATAAAGTTTTTCTAACCTCAGGTTTCATCTTTTCATTGTCCCAAACCTTAGGGTTCAACTCATCATTCATCTTAAATCCTGATAAATCTATTTCTTTGTTTAATTTTTCCATATATCTTATAAATATTCATGATATTTATTAAATGTAATGAAAGAAGTTATTAAGAAAATATTAAAGGAAGATTTTGGTTGGGCTGAAGATATCAACCCAGTATCAAAAGAAGAAATATCCGAACACCTAACAGGTTTAGCTCAAGATTATGGGTATAACCAATATGACGGTAAACTTACAGACGTTATCTACCATTTAGGATTAAATAAAGAAAAGTTAAAAAGTCTTTATGGAGTATTATATGGTTTAGCTGAAGGAACATATCACTACGGTGTTGAGATTGGTTGGTCTGAAGGTTACTCTTCTGGTGAACAAGAAGGTAGAGTTGGATATGATAATGCCTATAATGACGCGTATGATGACGCTAAACAATCTGTTTATGATGGGGCGTACGATGAAGGTTATGACGAAGGTTATAATGAAGGTCTTGAAGAAGGATACCGAAAAGGTTATGAGGAAGGGTCTGAAAAAACTTATTATAAAGCATTCGAAGAAGGTAGAGCGTATCAGGAAAAACAAAATAAAGGTGAAGTAGATTTTGAATCGTTAGAATATTGATTTATGAAAAAGAAAATTATAATTAAAGAATCTCAGTTAAAGAAACTGATAGAAGTTAAACAAGATGAGGTAAATATTGCTATAGTCGGTAAAGAGTTAAAGAACTTACCGTGTAGTGGTGAAAGTATTAAAACTTTAATAACGAATAAGTTGTTAGATTTAGGTTATAGTGATGTTAAGATAAATTTTATGGGTTACGAAGATGAGACCAACAATTTAATGTATTCTATATATACTGAAGGTCCCATGTTTGTAGTTAAAGCTCAAAGTTCTCATTCAGAAAAACCTTGTTTGGATATTTTATATGTACAAGCTTACGATAAAATACAATTAGGTATCGAAATTTAATTACTTAAAGGAAATTTAATTGTTGGGTGTGACTCATAATCTTTAATCTTAAATGTTACGTCACAATCTAAACTATTTACAATATCATCTATATCCAATAAATGCCAATTCTTATTACCAGAACTTATTTCTAACTTAGGTAATTGATATGGTTCTCTTGTGATTTGTTCTCTAACACCATCAACTTGATTTTGGTAAATATGTGTATCTCCGAGGTTACCAATTAGTTCATCAGGTACCATATTCACAGAACGAGCTATAATTTCCAATAATAAAGCATATGACGCAATATTAAATGGAAGACCTAATGGTGTATCTACTGAACGTTGATTCCACATTAGAGAGATTGCTCGTGTTGGTATATTTAGTTTATCCACTCTTGCTAAATTATCTTCATGGGTTCTTATTTTTTCTTCACCGATTATTGTACTAACTAAACTCAAGCGTTCTTCCAAACTCAACTCTCTTGTATAAACTTGAAATCCATAATGACAAGGTGGAAGTACCATTGAATCCAATTCTCCAACATTCCAAGCGTTGACCATCAAACGTCTTGAATCTGGGTTTGATTTGAGGTTTTCAATAAGAGATTCTATTTGGTCAATACCATTCCAATTTCTCCACTGTGCTCCATAAATAGGGCCAAGTTCTCCCCATTCATTAACAAATTTATCATCAGTTTTAATACGTTCAACAAACTCTTCCTGTGTCATTAAACGAGTGCAGTTTTGATTTGGGTCATCTACATGAATATCGTAATCAGGTTCTTCAACAAAACCTGCAATTTTACAGTAATTTTTATAGGCGTCCCCAACCCAAATATTATTACCATTTTTAACTAACCATTTAATATTTGTATCACCACGTAAGAACCATAGTAATTCACTTACAATACCTTTCCAATACATTTTTTTAGTAGTAAGTAGTGGAAATCCGTCTTTCATATTGTGACGAATTTGTCTTCCAAAAATTGAAATGGTTCCGGTCCCTGTTCGGTCACCTTTTTTTACACCATTATCTAAAATGTCTTTTAATAACTTTAAATATTGTTTTTCTATATTCATGACCTACCTCTACTTAATATCTCAACTAATCTTTCTTTTAATTCATCTACATTTTCTTTACCTAGATTTTCCGTTTTGTAATGTTTAATATGTTTATTAAAAACCTTACCTTGTGATTCATCAGCTTCAAACCTTAGATAATCCTTATGGTCAACACTACTGTAAGAGTACTTACCACCGTAATTAAATGTAATTTCCAATAAACTGTTATTTGGATTCCATTTTGATTTTAGAATATTTGACGATTTATACAAACATTCTATCGTACCGTCTTCATTAAATATTTTATCTACTAACATACTATTCTCTATTTGCTTTATAACTGTGTACTGTGTTAAGTTTAAAAACCTGACCCGTTATGGTGTTACCATCTTCAGAATGTTCCGTAATAACAAGGTGTTCACCTGTTATCATTAAAACAGCATCATTGAAATCTACTTTGTAGGTACCCCCTTCCAAACCATCCTCACTATTTGGGTTGTTTTTAAATAAAATTGACAAACTTTTGTATTTCATATTTTTTATTTTAAAACTATTAAATAAGGTAAAAAATATCAATATTTACTAGTATACTTAATTGATTATTTATATATTTGTTTAGGTACATTATAATTATCAGACCGTTATTATAGGTAAGACTTGATATAAGATAATATTTTTACTATAATTGTTTTGATGAAAAAAATGGTACCCAAAGTAAAGTTGATACTTAGAGAGGCTTTTAAAACTTCTTCTAGGTTGGGTGATATGAAGATTAAACCTGAACACATAATACTTTCGTTATTAAATGATTATGATAATAAAGTGTTAGACGTTTTGACGGAGATGGGCACTGACATTGAGGACTTGTCTTCTACACTAGAAGGTTATATACTTTATAAAACAATAAATCCGATGACAGAACTTAAACTGTTACCACTAAGTGAATCATCTAAAAACGCCATAAGTACGGCGGAATTAGAATCGGATAAATTAAAAGATGAATTTATAAGTACAGAACATCTGTTCTTAGCTATATTAAAAAATAAAACACTAGAGGGGACTCGTGTTTTGGGTAATAAAGGAATTACCTATAAAACATTTAAAGAAACACTAATACAAATAAAAACAGAAAATATGAGCATGACTGGAGATTTTGATGAATTGGATGATGACTTCGGAAAGAAAATGAAGAAGAACACCAAATCCACAACACCCGTACTAGATAACTTTGGTAGGGATATAACTAAATTAGCTGAAGAAGGAGCTATTGACCCGATTATTGGTAGGGACGAAGAAATTGAAAGAGTTTCACAAATCTTAAGTAGACGTAAAAAGAATAACCCTATTCTTATCGGAGAACCTGGAGTTGGTAAAACAGCTATAGTTGAAGGGTTGGCTTTAAAAATTGTAAACAAAAAGTGTCCTAGAATCTTATATAACATGAGAGTTGTGTCTTTAGATTTAGGTTCTTTAGTTGCCGGAACAAAGTATAGAGGCCAATTTGAAGAAAGGATGAAAGGTATTATGCAAGAACTTGAAAAGGTTGATGATGTAATATTATTCATTGATGAAATCCACACTATGGTTGGTGCTGGTAACGCCGCAGGTTCAATGGATGCTTCTAACATGTTAAAACCAGCTTTAGCTAGAGGTGAAATTCAATGTATTGGAGCCACAACTCTTGATGAATTCCGTGAAAACATTGAAAAGGACGGTGCCTTAGCGAGGAGATTTCAACAAGTTATTGTTGACCCGCCGTCTTTAGAAGATACATTAGTAATCCTTAATAACATTAGAGAAAGATATGAAGACCATCACAAGGTTAAATACTCTGATGAAGCTATTGAGGCTTGTGCTAAATTAGCTGATAGATATATCACAGATAGAGAACAACCGGATAAGTCAATTGATATTTTGGATGAGGTGGGTGCTAGAGCACAGGTGAATATAAAACCACCAAAATCTATTTTAGACTTAGAGGGTAAGATTTCTGAAATCGGTATTGAGAAGGTAAATGTTGTTAAATCACAAAGATATGAGGAAGCAGCAAGATTACGTGATGAAGAGAGAAAGTTACTAGAAGAGTTGGAAGAGGCTAATCGTAAATGGAATACTGAATCGGATAAATCTAGAAAACTTATTGAAGCTGAAGAAGTCGCTAAAGTTGTCGCGATGGTTACAGGTATCCCTGTTAGTAAGGTAGGTTCTGATGATTTGAAAAGACTTGTAAGTATGGATTCTGACCTTAAATCTAAGGTTATTGGACAGGATGAGGCTATTGAACAAATCTCTATGGCAATCAAAAGAAGTAGAATGGGTATTAGAAGTACCGACAAACCAATGGGGTCATTTATATTCCTAGGACCAACAGGTGTAGGTAAAACACATTTAGCTAAGATGTTAGCTGAAAACGTTTTCGGTACTGAGGAAGCTTTAATTAGAGTTGATATGTCTGAATACATGGAGAAACACGCTGTATCTAAATTGGTTGGAGCACCTCCAGGATATGTCGGTTATGAAGAGGGTGGACAACTAACGGAAAAAATTCGTAGAAAACCATACTCAGTGGTGTTGTTGGATGAGATTGAAAAGGCACATCCTGACGTTTTTAACATCCTGTTACAATTATTAGATGAAGGTCACTTAACAGATGGTTTAGGTAGAAAAGTGAATTTCAAAAATACCATGATTATTATGACATCTAACGTAGGAGCTAGAAAACTACAAGATTTTGGTACAGGTGTTGGTTTTGGAACTAAAACTAAACTTGAAGCTCACGACGAATTAGTTAGTGATGTTATTGAAGACTCGTTAAAGAAAGCATTCTCACCTGAGTTCTTAAATAGACTAGATGATGTGATTGTATTCAAGAAACTAGATAAAGAGGGTATTGGTAAAATTGTTGAATTACCACTTAAAGACTTAACATCTAGAATTAAGGAGATTGGTTATGATGTTAAGGTTTCTAAAAAATTAAAGGACCATTTAGTTGAGGTAGGTTATGACGAAAAATATGGAGCTAGACCATTAAATAGAGCTATTCAAAAGTATGTTGAAGACCCAATAGCTGAAGAGTTATTAAAAGGTGAAGCTCAAGAAGGTGACACTATTAAAGTTGGGTACCGAGACAACGATGTGTTTGTTGAGATAGTTAAACCTAAAAGTGAGACTACCGAGTAAAAGAAAACCCCCTCATTGAGGGGGTTTTTTATTTTAATCTTCCGTGGCTAAATCAACACTCCTATCAGTATCGATTCGTCTTTTTAGTTCTGAGTAAAATTCTCTAGCTATCCTTTTTAACCAATCGACACCATCTTTACCGAAATACATTAGTCCTGATATGTTTGTGATACATTTATGACCACCTGAGTTTGCTTGAATCATGTCCCAACCACTAATAGATAACATACTAAGAGCTTTCTTTTCTTTATCACCTAACCTAGAATATGGTTTAGATAATACATTTTTTATAGCGTTCTGCCACCTTTCAACAGTGTAATCAGGTGAAGAACCTTTAGGTACTGTATCTAAACCCCTTATACCACCTTCAGTTTCGTGGAATAAAGCCACCATATCGTTATAAGTGAAACCAACACTGTTGTCTTCATCAAAAGATTTATGTTTTTCACCAAAATATTTTATCGTATCTAATGTTATAGTGTAATCTTTTAGTTGTGATTCAAATTTAGAAAGTACTTCCTGAGCTATCTCACCTAAATTAACACCTTTCAATGACCTAGATGCTTGGAATGGGTTACATGACGATTGCATTAAACCTAAAGGCCATACAATTATTAAGAAATTTGCGTCAGGATTATTTTTAAATGGTGTATACCTATCGTATGAACCAGGTTTAATCATAGAACCACCACCATATTGTGTGATAATACCATATTCCTCGTCATATTTAACTTTATCACTTTCTTTTTGTTTTTGGATATAATCTTCTTGGTGTCCTTTCATTATGTCTGGTGACGCATAACCTTTTTCTTTAGCTATTCTAACAATATCTAAGTATATAGAAACTAAACTAGGGTTACTAGTCATAACCAATTCTTCTAAAAACCCAGGTTTATTTTTGTAAGCTAATAATAATTTATTCGCTACAAGACCCATTAACATCCTATTACGTGTTATATCCTCTTCTTTGTCTAATTTAAAGATATATCTCATAATGTCTTCAGGTTTAACACCCATCTCTACGAAATTAGCCGAATCAACTGTAGATATTGTTTTGATATCTTTAGGTGGAAATACGTCTGTAGTCATTATTTGGGATAAAGTCTCAACATTGGACCTAGAATGTCTAAAAGAAGTTGAGGCGTCTTTCTCAACCCCAACTTGTGTGTCGTGATGGTCGGTGTGAATTACGAACATAGGTTTTCCATGTGCAAAATCAACCAAAACAGGCATCACACTTCCTTTGGCTTCAGGTTTTTTAACCGCGAACTCTTTGTCACCGTATTGTATAATCTCAGCATCCACTGTTTCAATACCGTACTTCTTAAGGTACTCTCTCATAGCGATGGCTGAAGTAACCCCGTCTAAGTCTTGGTGAAAATATATTTTAGCTTTATCGTATCTTTTAGCTATATCACGCATGTTTTGTAAACCAGACTCTAATAATATGTTTTTTGGTACTATATAACTCATTTATCTTGATTTTTCTATATAAATATCAAGAATCTTTAGATTCGGTCAAATCAATTAGTTTGTCTAAGTATTGTTTAGCCTTTTTTAAGTCTTGGAGTCCGTTTTTATGTCTCCAACGAGTAACGTATTTAACTATATTACCCTCAAAGAAGTCTAAACTCCATGAATGAGCGTAATCCCACATTTCAATACCCTCATTATAGTGTGAAGGGTGTACAACCTGTTCTTTTTCTTTATTTTCCATAATTTTTTACTTATATTTGATTTTCTATAACACAAAAATAAACATGTCACATAATAAAGTGAATTTTTTATACTTATTTGTTGTAGTTTAAGTAAAAAATTGTATATTTGTAAGGTAATCACTAAAAAAACACTAAAAATATGTCAAAAACAGTTCAAAAAGTTAAAACGGTAAGATTAAGAGATTGTAATTTCCCAGATGAGGTGTTTATACCTTTAAAAACTGGTAAATTTATAGATAAAGTAACATCTAAAAAAGGTGGTACCATGCCAGCTACAATAACAGTTGTTGTTGGTGAACCTGGTTCAGGTAAGACAACACTTTTAGTTGATAAATTAGCTTCTATTGAAGAAAATAACCCTAATAAAAAGTGTCTTTATATATCTTCAGAGATGAATCCTATTGATAATATGGAATTGGCTGAAGAATTACCACAACTAATGGATATTGAAGGTTTTTATTTAGCTGATTACGAAGACCCAAAGAAAGCTTTGGAGGATATTCTAAAAGAGGGGTGGGATTATGTTATTATGGACTCTTTTATGGATGTAAAGGATAAAATAAAAGACTCTGATGGGTGTAAAATGTCATCTACAGCGGTTGAAACTTGGTTGATTGGTCTATTAGTTAGTCATACTAAAGGTGAAAACGACTTAAACAAATATACAGCCTTTGATGTGATACAACATATCACTAAAGGGGGTACTTACGCTGGGTCAACAAAGTTAAAACACAACACAACAGCTATGATGTTTGTCAGAATTGACCAACAAACTAATGAAAGATACTTGGTATACACTAAAAATCGTAGAGGAGACATCATTAAAAAGTTATATATTACATTAGGTGAGGATGGTTTAGACTTCAACTCTAAAAAATACAACGAATTGGAGAAGGCCTTGAGTATTCAGAAAGAAATGGATAAGTTTCAAGATGAAAACGATGACGCTTTAATGGATTTATTGTCGGATTCTGAGTTCAATGTAGACGAAAAAACTATTATAGAACAAGCTACTAACATAAGTGTATCTTCTACAAAAAAAGAAGTAGAAAACTTAGAAGAAATAAACCACTAAACATTGTTTTTCAATAAAAAAACACTATATTTGTCTAATAATCTTTAAAAGTATTTAATATGAATTACGGAAACTACGAACAATTTAAAAAAGAAGTAACAGATAACTACCCAATAAGAAAAAATTTAACTTTTTCTGAGTTAAATATTGATTTTGAAGATGAGGATTCAAAATACGGTAACGTCGTTATGAATGGTAGACACCTGAAGTTGACAAGTAAGGCTTTTAAGTCTTTAATGAGAACTTTAGGTATTAACGATTCTTTCATTCAGAAGTTTACCAACATCTTTGGTATGAGGTCTAAAAGTCAGTTGGTTAATGTGATTAAAAATAAAATGGCGGCACAGGATAATAAAAGGGTTTCTATTTACGTACACCCTAAAAGTTTGAGTGTTGTAGCCATAACACCAACAGATAAACCTTATGTTTCACCAGATTTTTACTTTAATATGGTAGAAAACGTTATGAGTGATAATAATTTAGATGTTTCTAATATGAATTTAGATTCTGAAGGGAACGTATCAATCTCAACACTTAATACAGGATGGGGATTTGATGTGGATGGTCTTAAAGACGAGTCTTTTAATACTGGTGTTATTATGACAGCTGGTCCTACTGAAGAAATAGCTGTTGACCCACATATTCTTAGACTTATTTGTACTAACGGTATGGTTGGTCCTAGAAGATTAGAAATGGGTCCTAGATTACAATCATCTTCTTTAGAGGACATCAATACTTTTATGGGTGAATTAAACGGTATTAAAGAACATAACCAACAATTTAAGTCTGTGTTTAAAGACCAAGTTAAGAAAATGAACTCTATCAACGCGTCTTACCACGAAATGGTGACATTGAGAGATTTGGTTGAGGCTAAAGTGACTGATATCAATGACTCAAGAACTGAGGCTGTGTTAGATAGATTCTTCCCTATTAAAGAAGTTAGAAAACATTACAACGATAAAGGTGTTTACCTTAGTAACTTAACTAAGAGACATCACAAAAATACCAAAACCAATATGACTACATGGGAGTTATTGAACTCTTTGACTGATGTAGCGTCTCACGACTATGGGATGGGTATTGGTGAGTTGGCTAAAGCTGAATTAAAAAAACAATCTGGAATATATATGTTCAAAAAAGAGTTTGATACTGAATTTTTAGTGTCATAGTGTTAAATAGTGTGATAAAAAAAAAACGGGTAGTTATTGTGACTATCCGTTTTTTTGTTTATATTTGTAATATGAAATTAGGATACGCTTGTATAAATATGACCCTTGGTTCACAGAAACCAAAAATCACTACTAATCGTGGGATGATTAGAAAAACTTTTGATTCTAAAGGTTTAACTTATGTTTCTGAGTTAGCGTTACAAAATGTACGTGACCTTGCAACTGTTGTGTCTTGGAATCACCGTAATGGTATACAGTTCTACCGTATGTCTTCAGATATGTTTCCTTGGATGTCGGAGTATGAATTTACAGATTTACCCGACCACGACAAAATTTCAAATATATTACGTGGTATCGGTACAATGGCTAACGAATATGGACAACGTTTATCTTTCCATCCTGGTCCATTTAACGTCCTCTGTTCACCTAAACAAGACGTTGTAGACAAAACGGTTAGAGAACTTAATAAACACTCTCAAATCATGGATATTATGGGTCTATCAACAACACCATACAACAAAATCAATATACATGTTGGTGGTGTTTATGGTGATAAACAATCTGCTTTACAACGTTGGTGTGACAACTTCGAGTTACTCGACGACAACACCAAGTCACGACTTACTATTGAGAATGACGACAAGACTTCAGCTTATACTGTTCGTGACCTCATGTATATTCATGAAAATACTGGTATACCGATTGTTTTTGACTATCACCACCATAGTTGTCACCCTGATGGTATGTCACATAAAGACGCACTTACTTTAGCTGTATCAACATGGCCAACAGGTATCACACCAGCCGTACACGTATCAGAACCTCGTGACGACAAAAACCCACGTGCTCATCACGACTATATCCGTACTCAAGTTGACACTTACGGTTTTGACATTGATATAATGATGGAAGCTAAAGCCAAAGAACAAGCTTTACTTGAGTATCGTACTTCTTTTGAAAATGTTTTAGTTGACTCTAATTAGGATATACTCGGTCCCATTTACCTCTTCAGTTTGATACCTACCGTCATACCCACTAATTTGACCATAATCTTCGTCTTGGGTTAAATAATCCAGAATACCATCACGGTCAACACCAAAACCCATATGTTCTATAACTTCAGAAGAGTCACTAAACCAACCTTTTTCATTAACCAAACAGTAAATAGGGTATTCCATACACCTTTCACATTCATCTATATAATCTTGTCTAACATATTCTTTTAACTTTTCTATATACTCTTCTTTAGTTTCAGGTATATTTTCCAGTTTCTTCTCAATAACTATAAGTACATTAGTCAACTTATCAACCTTATTTTGGAAAACTTCAAACTCTTCTTCAGTGTGTGGTTGTTCTAAATAACCGTATTGTATATAATCTTGGTTTTGTATTTCCATGGTTTCAAGAGCTTCCCTATATTGATTGATAATCTCTTCAACCTCTTCATACTCTTTTTCCAATTCTTCATATTCCTCATTTAACTCTTCTATCTCAGCTAAAATATCGTAATCACCATAATATTCTAAATAGTCCTCATTAGACATATCATAAAATTTATTATCAGCCTCATCATCACAAAAACTACTCACCCAATACGAACTAACGTCAATATAATCATCAAGGTCAATACCTAAACCCTCATAACCTACATCATCCAATAAATTATCATAGTATTCGTATAAAGCATTACCCATAGAAGTTGCATCACCAACAACCCATTCTTCACCAGAACTAGTATGTATCACATCAAGGTTACCATACCAATCCGAATGTTGTTCATCAAAACCATCACCCAAAACATTATTACTACCCAATAATTTAATTAAAGCTTCTACTTCTGGTTTGTCTGGGATAGATTCTATATGACTTTTTACCCAATCAAAGTCATTAGATTCCTTAATAAAAGATTCATCTACATATCTATTCAAACTTAAATCACTAGCCCCGTAATATATTATTCTCTTATCATTATTACTAGTGTAATCAACTTTTGACATGTAATCACTGTTCGGGTTATATTTGTAACCTAAAACAGTACCGGATTTTAATTTATATCTGATAGATAATCTACGTTGTTTTTGTGGGTTTGAACGACCAACATTGGACCAATAAAGTTCTATATATTCAGAGGGTATAAATGTGTTTTCTTCATAAAAAACACCAGCAAAATTTTCACTAATATACTCTAAAATAGACTCCCCCCACCCACTACTTTTTATATAGGAAAAAAGTAAATCTATTATGTGGTTATACACCTTAATAAAATCATCAGTTTTAGCCTCGTCAGGTAATTGTTCTGGATTTTTATATATAGCAAAAAATTCTGATAAATAACTATCACCCAAAACGTCCATATATTTAACTTCAACAAAGTCATTAACACCAATCAGTTTTTTATCCGTGTTTTCCACAAAAAGTGGTGATACACATTTTAAATCAGCTTTTATAAATTCTTCTTTACTAACATTTTTAGATAAAACCTCAACTAAACTATTGTTTAAAGAATTTATGGTTTTACTACCACTAATAACATCCATTACTAATTCATAAAACTTCTTATCTAAAAATTCATCCGACCTATATTGCAGTCTTAACCCTGTTGTATGTTTAATGAAGTGCTCACCAACAAAACTATTTTCGTATTCTTGGTATTTTGTGGTTGTGGCTAATTTGATTAGAGCATCCAACTCCTCATCTGTAGTTGGTACATCCTCATCTTTTAATTTATCTATAATCTTAATGACCTCTTTTTTGTCACTATCTTTTAAGTATTCAGAGAATATTTTTATAGAATTTAAAGGCATGTTACTATCTAATAACATGTTCATTAGTTTATGAAACCTTCTACGATTATCTAAAAGATTAGGTCTTAGTTTTTGGTATATAATGTTTACGTTTTTACCTAAATCTTTGGTCATACCTAAATCTAGTTTAGATACAACCTCCAACTCCTTTAACCTACAATATATATTCTTTGGGTCATCATTGTTTTTCTCACAAAGATAGTGAAAATCAATTTCACCTGTCGGTGTGACTGCCTTTGAGTCGTTAACTCCATCAGTATCTTCAATCAATAAACCCCTTCTTTTTAAAAAATTTATATTCTCATTTACCTTCATGTTATATAAATATCAAAAAGGCCCAATAATACCTTCATTATTTATACATTGTTTGTAGGGTAAGAAAAATAATTCATCGTGTGAAAACACAATCCAAGTAATATTCTTAGGTGGTGTTTTTGGTTGTTTTAGTGTACCTCCAATATCATAACACCATTTAAGTGGTGAAACTTTTCCTCGGTGGTTATCGTAAAACCAATCAACAAAACCATGTTCCTTCATAACACTGAGAACATCATCATATAATTCATCTATCATTTTTTTTATATTTTAAATAAATTTAATTAAATGATTTGTTTTTATAAACAATACCTTAGTTTGTTAAATGTTAAAATTTAATTTTTCTTCAGCTTCGTAACTATCAAACTCTTCTTTTGTGATGGCTCTAACGGTAAAACCTTCATCGTGAAAGTCATCCAAAAACTCTACCATATCCCCACCATCAATATTTAATTTAACTTTCATAGCTGTTTTACCATCTGGTGTTAAAATCTCTATATACTTTACCTTACTTTGTTTCAAAGATTGTATAATTAAAGAAACTTTTGTTCTATTATCTTTCATATTATATAAATATCTTAATTGGTGTTGTTAAATAAAATATTTTTACTATCTTTACTTAAAATAGTTTTATTATGTTAGATAAATTTAAAACATTTGTAGAAGAACTGAATACCACTAACTCTAATAACGATAAGGTGAGTATTATTAAAAACATTAAAGATGATTCTGATATAAAAAAATTATTGTTCTATACCTATAACCCCTTTTACCAGTTTAATCTTACTTCTAAGAACTGTATTAAGTATAAAAGTAAATTACCTAAGTTAGTTCAAGTGGGTTATACACTATTTGACCTATTGGATGATTTAAGATTACGTAATATAACAGGTCATGAGGCCATTTCTAGAGTAAATGGATTCGTATCACTCAATCCTGAGTATGAAGAATTGATTTATCGTATAATCGATAAGGATTTAAAGACTCGAACAGGTGGAAAACTAATAAACAAAGCTATACCAAACCTAATACCTAGTTTTAAAGTGGTTTTAGCTGAAAAATATGAACCAAATATGGTAGACTTCAATAAGGAAAATAATTCTTGGTATGTTTCACGTAAGTTAGATGGAGTTCGTTGTCTGATTGTTGTTGACGAAGATGGTGATGTGGTATCATATAGTAGACAAGGCAAAGTTTTTGACACTTTGGGTATAGTTGAACAGGAAATAAAAAGTTTAGGCCTTACAAACGTAGTTTTTGATGGTGAAGTATGTATGGTAGATTCTGAAGGTAACGAAAGTTTTCAAGATGTGATGAAAGAGATACGTAGAAAAAATCATACAATGAAAAACGTTATGTTTAAAATTTTTGATTGTTTATCTTTAACAGAATTTTTAGAAGGGAAAGGCCATCAACCGTTACAATCTAGACTAATACATTTATTAGCTTTTTTATCACCACATGAGTTAAATAACATTTCTATATTAAAACAAGAAATTATTCGTAGTGAGGAACACCTAAAAGAATGGATAGATGAAGCTTCGGAAAAAAAATGGGAGGGTGTTATGGTTCGTAAAAATGTTATGTATGAAGGTAAAAGAACAAAAAATTTACTTAAGGTAAAGACTTTCCATGACGACGAGTATGTTGTTAAAGGTGTTGAAAGTGGTTCTATTAGACATATCGTTAATGGTAAAGATATTGAAGAGGTTATGTTATCTAAAATAATAATAGAACACAAGGGTAATGATGTTGGTGTTGGTAGTGGATTTACAATGGAACAAAGACGGGATTATCATAGAAACCCAAAAGAGATAATTGGTAAAACCGTAACCATACAGTATTTTGAGGAGTCAAAAAATCAAGATGGTGGGTATAGTTTAAGGTTTCCTGTTTTGAAACACGTTTATGAAGAATTAAGAGATTGTTAAAAAATTAAAATTTTATTATGAGTTGGGGATTTAGTATAACACAAAAACATTTTAGTAAGGATGGTGAATTAATTGGGGTCACCGTTACAGTCGATAACGGTGAATCACAATATATGACTATTGAGTCGTATAATAAGTTTTTAAAAAATAGAGAAAAAAATTATGGAAAAAATGAAGAATTTTATAACGAAGATTAAGAATACAATATTAAAGGATTATTACAATTTAACCATGTATTACATGGCTATCCATGTGATTATTACTTCAATAGTTGTTTATGGTATAGACTATCTAGTTCACGGACAATTAAATTATGGTAGTGTTAGTAACAGTGTAGAAGTGGTTGGATTATCCTTATTATTTACAATGGGTAAGATTGTTAAAAAACTTAAAGAAGACATAACATCAAACTATTGGAAACAACAAAGACAAATAAACTCAAGACGTAAGAAATAAAATACTTACGTCTTTATAGTACTTAAATTTACCTAAGGTTATACCAATACTTTTCACGACCTTCAGGTACCCAGTTACCTGTTTGTAAGTGTCGGTTAATAGTTTCCAAACTTAATTCTTGGAAAGCTGAACCACTATCGGGTTTTGGTCTTATCTTGAACATGAACTTATCACCTTCTAGTTCTTCAACCACAGTCCATGTATATCTTGTGTTTTTAACTCTGAATATATCCATGACTTGAGGTTTCCCTTGTACCTCATCAGCCCAATCAAACTCAGTAGACTCGTTAATGAAATCACCACAGGTATCAGGATAAAAACTCCAACCTTCCCGACAGAATTCTTTCTTAGATAGTTCCATAACATACTCAACGCGTACAAACTCACGAGGGTCAAACTTACCATTTTTAACACCCCATTCAATAACTCCAGTACCTTCATCACCAGGTCCACCCATATCACCAACTTCCAAATCCCAAATCTCTTCAACTTCCTTTTTAGGTATTCTTAAGAAATAAGAACCACCATCTAAACATTCATCTTCACCCGTTTCTTCGTCGTATTGGTTATCACCACAAGTATACACATCAAAGAATCTATATTCATCCGCTTCTGGTACATCAACAATCCAATCAAAATCATTAGATTCTGTTATATTACTACCTAACTTTAATAATCTATCATATTCTTCAGGGTTTTTTTGTAGATAACCAGGTACATCAACCCTTTTCCAAAAACCACTATATATGTTTTTTGAAACTTGTGACATCTTAGTTGAGTTGGCTCCACTATAACCATACTTATCCCAACCCATACTAACAGCTTCACTATTTATTTTATCAATATCGATATAAGTTCCTCTATCCATTGAACCTTTATGGTGTGCAAATCTAACCCATTTACCATCAGGTGATATATCAACAATTTCAAAAGTAACCTCAGCATTCAAATCTTTAGGTGTAAAATCAGTCCTAGTGTGAAATACATCACCTACCGACACAATTGGTTTTACATCTCTAATCCAATCAAAGTCATTAGATTCTGATAAATCTTTCCTATCCCAACCCATTAAAAACCTATATTTACGCCAAACTTTATGTATGATATCCTTGTCATCAACACCATACTCTTTGGTTACGTAAGTCGAAAAAGACATTTTCTCACTATCAAACGGAAAAGCACCTTCAGACTTTCTGTACATATCGTTAGCTATATAGATGTAAGTTATAGGTATATCATTAGCCCACTCAAAGTCACTAGATTCGTTAATTTTATCATTTAAATAATCATAACCATTAACAACTACAGCGTTATGGTCTATAACCGTACTTAAATTATATTGTCTACTAAGTTCCTCATCATCTCTAAAAAAATTATCAGGTTTGTCCTTCACCATCAACATAACACCCCTATCCCTAAAATCAGATGGCATTTGTCTATATCTTTCATTAGAAGTGTCCCAATTATAACACTCAAATAAGATTATTCTTTTACCTTCGGTATCTTTTTTGGTTACAGGATTGAATTCGTTTTCTCTACCTGGAAAATGGTACCCCATATCAAACAACCTTTTTTGTAGTCCAGTTGTTTCATCAATATCCACACCGCTTTCAAAGTAAATAGCGAAATTACGACCATCAATATCATCCAAGGAACCAAAATTTATATCATTTAAAATAGACCAATTAGGGTCGTATTCGCGAATTAAATCATTTTCTATTTTATCTATAATACTTTGTTCACTCCACCACTCATTACATTTATCAGAACGTGAATTTAAATCTCTAAACCTATGGCCCATTATTATTTCACCACTATCTGGGTGGTCTGTTTTACCTTTACCACAATAAACCTTATTGGTCCAAGTACCGCTATGGTTTTTAACACGGTAAGTTTCACCTGGTGTTAACCCAGGTTTTATATTTTCTGTCCATCCGAAATCACTAGATTCAAGCCAATCAAACTCTTCAGTTATATGTTCCGATTCATATTGTTGATATATCCAATAAGGTTCTAATTCTTTTTCAGTTACAGACCCATCATCATTGTGTTCGTAAGTTTTTCTAGGTTTTAGTAACCTTACAGTCTCATTGTATGTAACATAACCTTTTTCACCAACAGGTTCGTCCTCATCGTTAGATACAATTATCTCGTAATGAACATCTTCATCAACTTTATATACTTTAAGTAACATATGTAAATCCCCACCAATACTTCTATTGGGGTTGATTTTATAGACAGCACCAACATGAATCATATCCTCTAACTTATCAACCTTTGGTTTTACATCATTAGTCCACTCAAAATCGTTGGATTCGTTTAATGGTTCGTCACCATAAGCCATATGATAAAATTCTTCTAATGAAATCATTTGGTACCTACCACCAAAAGTTGGGTCTGTTGCATTTCTTGGGGACCAGTCTAAAGCGTACCCTTCTGGGACTTCATCATTCGGTTCAAAATATACATAACCTACGGTATTATATTCAACCCCTATTTCAACATCATAATCCATGTTATAAGCAAAATCCCATATATCATCAATAGTTTCTCGTAATTTAACACCACTTAAACTTCTAATATCTAAAACATAATATTTTTCCTTATCCCATTCAGTTTCAGGTTGAATACCTTTAATCCAATCAAAATCGTTAGATTCGTTCAGACTTGTATTCTTTAATCTTGAAGTACCATCTTTATATTCATAAATAAATAAATCATTGGGTTGTACTGAACTGATAATATTGTTTATGTTATTTGAAATATATGAATCACCTTTAACCATTTTGAAACCTTTGTATCTTATATCATACTTACTATAAGAAACAAAGGCATAAACATCACTAGTTTCGTCTATTTTATTACCACCAGATGACCACCTAAAGCCAACATCAAATAATTTTTGTTGAACCTCTTCAGAATCTTTTGGGTTTATTTCCATAATCCACGCTGTTCCTGGTATTGGTAATTCCTCAATACCGTCAACCCAATCAAATTCACCCTCTGTAATAGTAGATTCAAAAATTTCTTCAGAATCACCAAAACCATTTTGGTTTAAATCATCTTTAAGTTCATTTATTTTATAAGTTGTGAAATAATTACCAAATCTATCCTGTGGTGGGAATTGGAAAAAATCCTCCATATTATCAATATCTAAATCATAATCATTTAAAACACTTTTTAGGTTATTATATGATTCAGACCCAACCCAATGATTATACACAGGACCTTGTGATACCTCGTTATCAATTATATCGGCTACTAAACTCCAAGTATCAAAATCTACCTCAGATGGTATATCTTCAGCCCAATCAAAATCTAGTGATTCATTTACGTTCGCATGTAACGCTGATAAGTATTTATCAACAGAACCTTTAGTACAACCCACTTTTTTACCTAGTGAACCGTCACTTTTTTTCTTATATATACATTTTCCTTTAACTTTATACGGCATACTAATAAATATCTTTACTCATAATAAAAATAGTTTTATGTTTGTAAATAAAACCGTGAATTATTATGAAAGTAAATGTAAGCTTCCCAAATGAAAACCCGATTAGTATTTCTAAAGAAATTGTTGAGAATTGGGTTATAGATGAAATAATATCGGTATTCACTGATGTGGTGTTCTTTAGAACAGGTGGTAACTGTGTGTCTATGGAAAAAGAAGAGTTTAAATTGGTTTTTGGTGAAATATTTTAATCCTCACCATTCTCAAGTTCGTCCAAAGCCTCTTCAATGTTATCTATGAAATACTCAAATTCTTCTTGGACAGGGGCATCCGTACCAGTACTATCGAATTCACTCCACCAGTAATCCTCCCAATTTATACTAAAGATATCATACAAACCTTTAGTTAAAATTTTAGTTAAATCACTTATGGGTACTACAGTTGGTTCAACTCCTGATGTTGGGTTAAATACCGTCTTTTTGTGTTTATACGGTAAATCTGTGATTACTTTAACAGACTCATCATAACGACTACCTATCACATCTATATTATTGTTTTCTAATGTATTTAAATAAGTTTGGTTTAGACTCCTCCATCTATTAAGGTTTACGTTTTCTGATAAATGATATAGATAATTACTTGTTACATAATCCCAATCATTTGTACCACTATATAACCTTCCTCCAATATAATCCTCTGACCCCCAAAAATACTCACTAAGTATTTCATCTATTTTAGAATCACTACCATCTAAATTAAAAAGTTTGGCCGCTCTTTTTAAAGCGTTTCTCAATCTCCTTCTTTGTTCTTGGGATAAATAACTAGGGTAATAATTTATTTCCTCGTCATCAAAGTAATCACTATCACTTCCATATTCGTAAGTACCATTATATAACACTAAGTCTTTTAAATAATAATCATCATATCCATCGTTTACTAACTCATTAAATTCGTCAAAACTTAATTCATAAGTAACTACACCTTTTTCAATAAATATTTTATCATTTAAATCACTATAAGTAAAATGTTCACCAAACTCAATATCTGGTACATTTTTAACCCAATCAAAATCATTGGATTCATTTACCAACTCATTACAGAAAACATAACGACCGCCGTAATAATCCTCTAAAAAAAATTTTTTATTTAGTGATAGGTTTTTTTCACCATTACTAATTTCAATAATATCAGTACCACCAATTGTTTTTCTGTTACCCTCTATAGTCCACATAGTTTGAGATGGGTCTAATTTATCTACAATACAACTACCTACATTGGGTTCTGGTTTAATATCCCTTATCCAACTAAAGTCTTCTTTCAATATTTTTTTAATTAAATTTTTCATAAAGAACCCACATATATACCTTTTATATCGTTAGGTAAAACCCTTCTCAATATCTCATCAACCTCCGAGTCTACTTCTTCCATATCATACTCCCTTAGAAATTCTTCTAGGACAACTTGGTTGAATTCTTTAGGTTCACCTTCTTCAGACCAAGGATTTACTATACTTTGACTAGTCACCAAATCCCAAAGACTGTCGTAAGTTTCATACTTAACGTCAAAATTACCTTCAATAGTTAGTTCAATAACCCTACCATCGTTAAAAATAATATCAATAAAATTATAACCATATTTTAAGATAAGGTAATCACGTATGGGGATTGTAACTGGTACTCTTGTATCTAATATATCAAAATCAGGTAATTTAAACTTAACACCACTAGCCCAATCAAAATCTTCTTTTAATATTTTTTTAATTAAGTTTTTCATACCAATTAGTTTATTCTTAAACAGATATAATCCTCACCACCAACATGTTCCATACAATATTCACCATCATAACTACCCAATTCACCGTAATAACCTAATAGAGCTAAATCTCTAACAAATCTTTCCCTATTAAAAACAATTACATTATTTTCATACATATCGTTAGCACTACGATACCAACCCATATCAACTAAAGTCTCTATTGGGTCATCTTCCAATTGGCTTTTATACTCATCATACCTATCCTCTCGATATTCTTCGATAGCATCTTTTTCCATATCAGATTTTTGATTTTCATAATCTCTCAACAAATCTTCTAACTCACCCAAATTATCCACTAATTTGCTATACTCCTCAGTATCCTCCAAATCTTGGTCAGCCAAATCCGCCTCTTGGTTCTCTAACTCAGAAATTTGACTTTCTAGGTCAGAAATTTTTTCTTCTAATTTTTCGTATTGTTTAAAATAACTTGTATGTTCAATAATTTCATAAGGAGCTAAATTGTCAACATCTGAGTCTGCCAAATCACTAGCGTGAAGTCTAATATCGGTGTTTGTCATATACATATAATCAACTGGGTCAACACCGTTCCAACCCTCAATACCAACTTCATCAACCAAATAATCATAATACTCTTCTAATGCGTCAACACACTCTCTTCTTGTACCAACAACATATTCTTCGTATTCTCCATTTTCATAAACATCCAAGCCATAGTGCGTATAATCTTTTGGTTCAATGTCACGTAAAACCTCAGCACCATAACATTGAGCTAAAGCCATATAGTGTGGGTCATCAGGGATACTTTCCAAATGTTGTGATACCCAATCAAAGTCACTGATTTCTTCTTTTATTATTTTTCTAACGTTCATAATAATAAATATCTTTTCTATCTAATAAATAATGTTTAATTTTAATTTATGAACAGAATAAAAGATTTTATATTAGGGTTACAATTTATTTTTAGACCAAGGTACTGGTTTATGAATTATTCTTATAACAAAGAATGGGATGAAAAAATAAAATCACTATTAAAAAATAATAGATTTATTAAGATGTGCTCTTATAGAGCCAAATTAGGTGATACTGTTCTATGGATAGAAAATCATCCATACGCTTCCTTTTGTACCGGTACCCCATCACTTACCAACAAAGAATACAGACCTTCCAGACTAACAATTCTTAGGGCCAAAAAGAAACTAGATAAAGAAACTAGTTTTGTCCAAGAAACCAAACCACTAACAACCCTAGAGATTAGGGGCATAAATCAACAAATAAAAGAATTAAAAAACATAATAAGAAATCACCCAGAGAACCAAACAACATATAAAAAAGAAGGCGATTTACTAAATAAAACAAAAATAAGAAAACACACATTCAAACACGGATGATATCCGACGGTTCCGGAGATATTTTTTATCAAAAACGTAGCCTGGTAACAAAAAACAAATTATGGAAAAATGGGTTAAAATAATAGATGCAACATTACCAACATACTGGTATAGTTCAATGATAGGAAAAACCTACAAAGTGGAAGATTCGCATAATAACGAACAATGGTTGGCACTGGAAGGCGAATGGCCTGATGGAATGGAAGGAGGGTGGATAAACTTAATAGATAAAAAAGATACCGCGGTAATAAAGAAAGAAGACAAATACAACGGCGAAAGAATTAAACATAAATTTATATAGGATATGAAAATAGGAGATTATATAACATGCATTAAAACAGGTGATATGGTGGACTCGGATGATGTGTTCGCTTATAAGGGAAAAAAATACCCAATAACAAAAATCATAAGTACAAACAAAATAGAAATCACATCAGAGTTAGGGCCTGAACATAGCTGGTCATTGGACGATGAAGATTTCCAAAAGTACTTTAGACTAACAAATGAAATGAATTCTTGGAGTGGTTCAGTATTAAAATTTAACTTTGTATGAAAATTGAAGTTGGGGATAGATTTGTAAAAGACACTACCGAATTTGGGGTGGACTTTAAAATGTCATGGGAGATAGTAGATATAAACTACTCTTGGGGTGTGTATGGAAATTTACTTGATACTATATGTTATAAATGTTCCGACCCCACTGGTACTTTCACAGATACAGTATTTGAAAAATCTAGACAAGGGTTTGAGGAGTTAATAGAAAAGTTTAATGCCCGTAGAATTCCCAAGGGAGAAATTTGTAACGTTCAATCGTACATACCTAGACATAAATTCCTATAATTTTTTTTCCGGATATTTTTTGACCACCCCACTAAAAACAATTATATTTGTATTATGAGAAAAGGCGACATATTTGTATACCCTAGGGCATTGAACCCTAATCAGAAATACTACGTTGAGGAAGTGTACGAAAACGAGGTGGGTGAAACAATGGCTATCGTATCATGGGAAGACCCTAAGAAAGATACAGGTTGGGATAGTAGTTGTAACCTTACACGTTTATACATGGAAGGCCATAAAAGAGGCCACATTAAATTTATTGGGAATGAAATCGATGGAATACCTAGGGTGATAAAACAACATTCATTTAACCCCATCCCTATAAATTTACCATTCATAAGAAAATGGGGGAAGGGTATAAACCCCTATGAAAAACCACATTTATTTACATGGACAAATCAATAAGATATAAAATAATCATTGGGTACGAATTTGAATGAGGAGAAAAATCTACATAAAGGATACCAGGGAATTTATTGGTACAGGTAAATGGGAACCTTGGGTGTATATGCATGAAGAGTCAGGCTTTGGTGACGTATGGAGACAAATGTTCCCACCCTATACCACACTCACCATAGATTACGAACATACAGGTAAATTCTATAACATGGGCATAACAAAACCTATTGAGGATGGTGAACCATTGAAATGGATACCTACCCATAAATTCAGATAAAAATTTTCTGCCACAATTTTTTTACAATCTCACTAAAAAACATTATCATTATACTATGAGAGTTGGGGATACTATATACGTAATAGATGCACAGAGAGTTATACAAACAACCATTAAGGAGATAATGTATGATATAGATGGATATCATAAATACGTTATCGAAGAAGGTGGTTGGTATTTCCGTGAAGAAATAGGTAGAACCAAAAAAGAACTCATGGAGAAATTCTTTGGGGATATTGGTAATCCGTACAGACATCGATTTTTAGGGTAGACCTTTTTTCAGTAAAAATTTTCTGCCGGCATTTTTTTAGGGATTAGCTATTTTTTAGGGTGTGAGCTTACAAAACGGAACCGAGCCCTGGTTCTGCCACCACCCCCTGCCATAGGGGAGGGGGGATACGAGCACGGGGGGAGCCCCCCACATAGACCCACCCCTGGGGCTAAACTGACAAAATGTCTGTTGATAACTTATGGGGGGAGGGCTTAATTTATATTCAGTCCAAATAGGCCCCACTGTTAAATTGTCATGGTAATTATTTGGCCATTAAAAATAAAATCCGTATCTTTGTTATGGTGCCCCTAACTTTTCTCGACTGACACATTGTCATATACATTTCTTCCCTCAGGTTTTGGCCATATCTAAAATTATTCGTATCTTGTATTGGTGCCTTATTGTTTCGCCCATGACATATTGTCACCCATTTTATTTGGCCATTAAATTTATTATGTGTATCTTGTATTGGTGCCTTATTGTTTGGGGCCTTAGAGAATATAAGGCAGGTTGGAGTCTACTTGCTTTTCACCTTTAAGAATAGTCGTGGTGGCTTCAAATCCACCCACCAAAAACAATATGTTAGAAATTACACCATGATTGAAAAAATTTTTAAAACATTTAACATGGCTTAAAGATACAAAATTATTCTTATTGGGCCTAATTTATTGGCACTTTAGTAAATCAAATAAATCAGAAACACTATATTCAACATATTGTTCATCACCAACCAATGAATTAAATGTGCGTTTAGATGAACCATACCCAAGACTACCATCTGTAATTCTAATATACCCATTTGTTTTTGAATACCTAACAAGTTTATTTATGGTTGAAACAAAATACATGGGTACAATCCCAACTTGTCTAACAAAATCCAATAATGTTTCAGACTCACCCTTACTTATTGGCCTATCTAACCACACAACAACATTCTCATCGTTTAAAAATGGGTTTGGTTTAATATCTTTTGCCCAATCAAAATCTTCCATAATAAAAAAATTATTTTGTAGTAAAGTAACATTTTAATAAATCAATTCTTTTCATATTGTCTAAGTATTTCGTTGTTCTTGTGATTAAATAAGGTTGGGGTAGGTTTGGTGTAGTAACGCTTCCAATAACCTGTTGAGACTAGTTCTTCAAACCACTCTAGTGTAACGTATGGGTTTTTGTTAGGGCTACTGAAATCAGACTCAGGCCTTAGGTTGTAATGAATGCCACTATAATATACGTTTTTATCGTCCCTGTCAATAATTTGAATAAGGACCCACTCTTCATCACTTAGTTCGTTCATACAGCTTATTGGGTGTCGATTATAAGCCTCCGAATCTATAACATAGTATTCGACTTCTTCTATCTCCACAGCCCAATTAAAATCTTCCATAATAAAAAAATTATTTTGTAGTAAAGATAATAAATTTTATCGGGTATTCAAAAAAATAAAACGTATAGGCACAACAAAATTCCGTTCAGATATGACGGATTTCACTATTTGGATATGTTCTGTGCCTTAATTTGGTAGGGGATGTTTGGCCTTTCCCACAAGTAACTTAGTTTATAACCATCCCTGAGTGACATGTATCAAACGATGTATCGAGGCTAATGTTACCTGAACAAACGGTTATACAAATAAATATACAGTTGGGGGTGAAAAAGTATAGCTTATTATGTCATAATGTCATAATGTCATGGTGAAAAAGTGGGGGCACAGTTCACTATAATATACGAAAAATTTTTGAGAAAGCCAATAGGGTGACAGAATGACATGTTGATAAGTTTTTCCTGAATTGTTAGTAAGTTTTTTTGGCGTGACAATCTGTCATGTTGATAACTTTTTTCGGGAAAAGCGTTGTTTATTTGCCGGAAAATGTGTATGGCGTTAGCAAACGGCTCAGTTTCTAACCCACTCTTTTTATTCCCACCATACTCCACAATCTCCCACTTTCTACCACGCCCCCGTTTTTTGTCTCTAATCAAGGATTTAAAATCTAGACCCATTTTCGTTCTCCACACATTCCCCAAATTACCGTTACTTTAATAGATTCGTTCTAATGGACTATTTTTACCCATATATTCCCTAGGTTATACCCTATAGAGATAGTCTCCGGATGGGTCTCTAAATACCCTCTAATCCTTATATAGAAACTCGTTATTATATAGTGATTTATACTCTGTGATATACTGAGCCTCCTTACTGTCAACCTTATCTTTTTCCTCCATGGGAATATAAGAAAAATACTTATACGTTTCCCTCTTATTTAATAAATCTTCTACTTGTTTTTCACTAAGATATCTAGAGGGATTTTGTTCATAATGTTCATTGATTCTTTGTCTTATACACACTCTTATCTTTTTTCCATTCGGGGTTAATAACAGTTAGTCTATTATATTTCTGTCCTGTTATATCTCTACTCATTGTCTATCTCCTTTATTCCATTCCTCTCTTGGTCTTCTGTTGTTAATTTGTTCTTTGTCTGTGGCCCATCTACAATTACCAGGTTCATAATTACCATATACATCTATTCTATCAAGGCTCATTCCTTCAGGTTTCTCACCCATATCCTCTAAGAAATTCTCATATGATTCT
>Ga0208644_1000388_pt1 | contig 36451 bp, 41 predicted proteins | sample VirMetDEL_Nov_18_FD_184517 | JGI IMG/M metagenome (GOLD analysis project Ga0208644, IMG submission 184517) | Aqueous microbial communities from the Delaware River and Bay under freshwater to marine salinity gradient to study organic matter... | ecosystem: Environmental > Aquatic > Marine >...
CCAGTTTCATTTCGGGCATATGTTGGGCTTAGTAGCTTAACGGGTTGCGGGGTCTGGCAATACATTGGCGTTTATTGGCTGTTTTAGGTATGTTTTAGGGTGGTTGGGTATTGGTGTAGGGGGGTAATACCATTTTGAAAAAATAGGGGCTTTAATGGGCTTTATTTTGAATATTTTGGATTTAGGTCTAAATTAGGCTGTTTTATAGCCTATTTAAGTTAATTTTTCTAAGACAATTAAGTTAAATATATTAATTTAAATGCGATTATTAAATTAATTTTTGTAGCTACAAGTGGATATCTTTACAACTTTTGTAGTAAAATAAATTTTTTATTTACAACTTTTGTAGTATTTTTGTTAAATGGAAAAAAAGACACTAAGACAGATACTTTATACTAAAGAATCAAAAAGCGATTTTATTGTAAAAGATAAAGAAGTTACAAAGATTAAAGTTTCGGAGCAATCCGAAGATGAAAGATGCAATCGTATACTTTTATGGATTAAATCTCATAATAAGTTTAAATGGTCAACCATGTGTTTGGAAATAGGGTTAGATAAAGGCAATTTTCAAAAAATGCTAAAAAAAGACAAAATAAGTCTTGCCTTAGACTATATTACTAAAATAGAAACAGAACTTAAAAAATATGGATTCTAATAAATACCATTTAAGGTTAAATTACGAAAATCAGGTAATTAAATTATCTCTGATAGCAAACGAAAAGGTTAAAAACCTTAAATACCTATCCGACTACCAGCTTCTTTGCAGGTTGAATGAGCTTCTTATAAAGCTTAATTTAATACCATTCACAATAGAGGAGCTAGAAATGGACCTTGTATAAAAAAGCCCCCATTAAGAATAATAGGGGCCCTAACTAAATCAAACCAAAAAACACACATGAGAACTGTGTAAAATTATATTATTTTTTTGGTTTTTGATATATTTTTAGTTTAACACTAAATCTTTTTTGGTAAATTTTTCTTTTAATTTAATTACTAAGTCTAAATATATATCCCTAAACTGTTCGTTTGTATTAATTAAATCGTCAAATGACTTACATCCATACATGACAGTAGTGTGGTCGTACTTCCTTGTTTTGCTTGTGGCTATTGTTTGACCTATGGCTGCAAATCCATTACCCATTATTCTAGCTAACTTAAAGTATATAAATCTATAATTAACAATTTCACGATTACGGCTTCCGTTTGCAAGTCTAGCAATATCATTACCGAATTTTTCATTACCGAATTTTTCTTTCATTACACCATCTACAAACTCCCTTAACATTAAAATTGGAATTTTAGGTATATCAGAACTTTCATCTATCATTGTTAATACTTGTGGCTCATAACCAATTTTTTCCTTAAATTCTTTTTTAAATTTTTCAATAATTTTTGCCTCCAATCTTCTTTTGTAAAGCAATGTTTCTGTTTCAACTTCTGGTCTTTCTAAATAATCATTTAACTCTACTCTCATTTTTCAAATTTTTCTATTGTTTTTAAATATTTCGTATACTACTCGTGCAGCTAAAACGGCTTAAAATCTAGTTTCCACTTCCTATGAAATTGATGTATCTCTACAAAGAAAATTGCAAAGCATATTGCTGCTATAATTATCATAAATTACTATTAACTAATTCAATAAATTGTTTGTATTCTAACAAGGTAATAACAGTTACACCACCTAAATAAATTTCTGTATATTCGTTATCATTATTGTATGTCGGGTGTGCAGCATCAAAATTTACAAGATATAATGGTCTTACTTCTAGTAATCTCCAATCAAATTCAATTCCCATATCTCTGTTATTTCTTGTTTCAGAGTTATGGTATAAAATATTTATTTCTATTCCTTTCATTTGCGTAATTGTTTTTTAAGTTCTCGTTTAGTTAGTTTTAATAATCCACCAATGCTTGAAAATAAACTTCCATGCTTCATTTTTCAAATTTTTTCTTTACTAAATTTAATTTGTGTCTGTATTCTATTATTAAAGATTTTAATTCATCTCTTGTTGGTTTTGAAATCTGCCTAGCCTCCTCTTGCAAGTACTCTACAATACCCGGTTCTTCTTCTTCTAATTTACTCCTATAAACATCAATGTTTCCTGATAGAAAACAATTATCGTATTCTGATTGTGGCCGGCAATTTTGAGGAAGCCATCTTGTTGCGTAATTTTTCCTGCTTATAAAATGTCCACATTGAGCATCTTGCCATCTCATTAACTTTCCAGATGTATAACAAGCAACCATACCATCTTTGTTTGCGTATTTGCATCTTATATATTGGCTAAATACTGAATCTAAATCTTCAACTAAATGCGAAACACTTTCATCGTGCTGTTGTTCTTCGTATTTCTCAACTCTTTTAGATGTGCTTTTTACTGTTGCGCATTGCTTACACATTTTTTTAGAAAAATGATAATCTAAAACACCGCAGGATATACAAATCTTTTTTTTATTAATTATTGTACTTCTCATTTTTTAAATAATTGTATAATTGGTATTAAAAATCCTTTTGACGTATCGTTATCTCCGCCTTTTTTTAAATACATTCCATCTGTGTAATATTTTCTAAGTTTAGCTTTTAATATTTCAACTTCAAATATAATAGCAAACCCAACCTCATCTATTTTATAAACCCAATAATCAGCATCAGTAGTTGCTATACCTGATGGCTTCCCCCTTGATTCATACTCTATAAAAACATTACCAGTTTTATGTGTCATTCGGTCTGTTTTTACTTCAACTTTTTTACCCTTTGCAAATATTTCATTTACCCAATCCTCACCTGATTCACCAAAATTTAAATCATGAGTAAAACTTGAAGAATACTTCATTTAATCAATTTTTGTTACTTTCCCGTTTATATATCTATATTTACCAATAAATACACCATTCCTATAAACTTCTATTACAAAATCAAGAAGTTCTGCTAGCTTGTAGATATTATCTCTATTTTCAGTCATAAAGCAAAAGTAATATAATTAAATTAATAAACAAATATTTTTTCATAAAAAATTTATTTATCTACATTTTTGTAATTATGAAAATTTATTACTTACTTTGCATAAATAACTATAAACATGGAACCAAGAAAAAATCTTACAGAGTTATTAAAAATAGCTTTAGATGGCAGGACTAATAGGTGGCTTGCCAATAAAACGGGTATTCAGGAGTCTGAAATATCAAGGATTGTGTCTGGTAGACTAATCCCAACAGAGAAGCAGTTAGAGAAAATAAGAGCTGCATTTCCGTACCAAGTTAATTTCTAATACCTATAAAATATTGCAATGGCAAAGGATGCTTATTATTTTTCACATGATAGTAACTCTCAGGATGACCCTAAGTGTATGATACTTATTGACCAATTAGGGATGGAGGGTTATGGTATATTTTGGGCTTTAATTGAAAAATTAAGGAATGAAACTGACTATAGATTACCAATAGCTTTAACTGGAAGTTACGCTAAAAGATGGGGCACTTCCAAAGAAAAAGTAGAAACAGTTATAAAAAACTACGAATTATTTACCGTAGATGATACACATTTTTTTTCCGAAAGATTATGTCGTTCCATGCAGAAAAAAACAGAATCTGCACGTAATGCGGCTAATTTAAGATGGTCTAATAGTATTGATAATCAATTAGTTAATGCAAAAGCAATGCAAACGCATAGCAAAAGCAATGCAAATGATATGCGAAATGATGCTACTAAAGGAAAGGAAAGGAAAGGAAAAGAAAGTAAAGAAAAGGAAAGTAAAGAAAAGGAAATATTATACCGAGATAACATCAGTTTGTTAGAAAATGAAAATCAAAAGTTAATATCAGAGTATGGACAAGATTTTATAGATGCTTGTTATGATTTATTATCTTCTTACAAAATTGAAAAATCTTATAAAACCAAGTCTGATTATTTAACCATAAAAAGATGGGTTATTGATGCGGTTACCGAAAAGGGTAAAGTAAAACCAAAAATAATTAAATTAAATACTGAAAATAAATTAAACGCTGAATTAGAGGAGTACAAAAAAAGACAATCTGAATTAGGCCAATCTTTATAAAATAAAACAATGCAAGTAACAATATTCGAAAATATATTTTCAAAGAATCCATTTTACATTTCCGTAAATGATGCTTTATCTAGAATATCTTCAGGTAAAAGCATGGCTTTGGTTAATGATATTCGTGCAACATTGGATAAAAGTAAATCTCAAAAATTAAAATCCAATTTGCCTAGCGTATGTTTTAGTGGAAAATTTGGAGCAGACAGAAAAGATGAACAAATTATTGAGCATAGTGGTTTTATTGTTCTTGATTTTGATGATGTTTTTAATTTAAGAGAAAAGCAAACGGATATAATTTCAAAACCATTTGTTTACGCTTGTTGGGTAAGCCCATCTGGTAATGGATTAAAAGCGCTAGTAAAGATAGCTGATGGGAAAAAACACAGGGAGCATTTTCAATCACTTCAAGAAGTTTTTCCTGAAATAGATAAAAGTGGAATTAATCCAAGTCGTGTTTGCTACGAAAGTTACGATAAAGAAATTTACATTAATGAAAATGCGGAAGTTTTTACTAAAATAAAATCAGTAGAAAAGAAAATAGTAAAGCAAGAGTCTAACGGAACAGATTCTGAAAATTTTATTAAGATATTAAAATGGTTAACAAATAGAAACGATGCTTTTGTTAGTGGTGAAAGAAATATTTACATTTTTAAATTAGCTTCTGCTTGTTGTCGTTTTGGTATTGAAGAAGATTCTGCAATTAATTTGATTTCATCAGAGTATACAGTTAGTAATGATTTTACTATGAGTGAAATGAGGAACGCAATTAAGAGCGCTTATAGAGCTAGTCGTTCTAATTTCAATACAGCTACTTTACAAAAAGAAGTTTTAATAGATAATGTAACTAGAAGTGAAATAAATGTAAAAAAAGATTTTCAGGAACATCAAGATGAGAATTATAGAGTTGAGGATGTTGTTTACGGTATTGATGTAAAAGAGAGGGCTTTACAGATTAATGAAAAAGGTTTTGAAAAGGTTATTGGTATAGGTGTACCTGAAATAGATTTTCATTTTAAACCAAAAAGAGGAGAGATTACATTACTTACTGGTATTGGTAACTACGGAAAGAGCGCATTTAAAAAATGGTATATACTAACTAGGATTTTATTGTTTGGAGAAAAGATTGCTACGTTTTCACCAGAAGATACTCCTGCCGAAGAATATTTTCATGATTATGTTGAAATGATTTTAGGATGCGAGTGCACTCCATATAATCCAAACAGGCCACCAAATAAAGTTTATGAAGCAGCTTATGATTTTGTATCAAAACATATATTCTACATAAGCGCTGAAATGCTATCGCCAACTCCTCAATATGTAAAAGAAAAATTTTTAGAGTTAATTATACAAGAGAAAGTTGACTTTTGCTGTATTGACCCATTTAATCAGCTTACAAATGATTACAAAGGATTTGGCGGTAGAACCGATAAGTATTTAGAAACATTTTTAGCGGATTGTGCAAGGTTTGCTCAAAAGAATGATGTTTATTTTTGGATTATTGCGCATCCTAAATCAATGTTAAAAGATAAATCAGGAAACTATGAGTGCCCAGATGTTTTTGATATTGCAGATGGTGCAATGTGGAATAATAAGATGAATAATATTATGGTTTATCATAGACCGTTTGCTCAAATAGATACTAATAATCCATTAGCAGAAGTTCACTTTAAAAAGATAAAAAAGAAAAGTGTAGGCAAAAGAGGATTTATGACAATTGAGTATATATGGAATACTAGAAGATTTTTTGTTCAAGGTAGAGATATTATTCAGGATATTTTGAATAAAAGAAAATATGATTTTTGGAATAGCTGGAAAGGTAAACAAGCAACATTAGATTTATCATCTAATTGGGATAATCAAGGTGTTGTAGATGATGTTAGTCAAATAGATTTTTAATAATAAAAAACAAAAAACAATGTTAAAGTTACAGTTAATCGGAAATTTAGGACAAGATGCAGTAGTCAACAATGTTGGCGGTAAAAATGTAATTAATTTTTCAGTTGCGCACACGGAGAAATATAAAAACTCCGAAAACAATGAAGTTTCAAAAACAACTTGGGTAAGCTGCGCTTATTGGTCTGAAAAAGTCAATTTAGCAAATTATTTAAAGAAAGGAACGCAAGTTTACTTAGAAGGTAAGCCAGAAGCCAAAACATACTCTAACAGCGCAAAAGAGGTTGTGCCTCAATTATCGGTTAGGGTTTCTGGGTTACAGCTACTTTCGGGTTCTAAATCTGAAAAAGAAGAAGAAGTTCCATTTTAAATTAAATATTAATTAAATTAAAATTTTTAGTAGTTTTGTAAAAATGATTAATTTTATTAAAAATTAATTTTATGGCAAAAGCTACAGGAAATTCAACAAAACTAAGCTTCGGGAAAAGAAAGGGCGGAAAAGCACAAAAAACACGAGGACCAAAACAAAAAGCCGTTTCTCAGTACCGAGGTCAAGGAAAATAACTAAATCAAACCAAATACACATGAACAAGAAATGCGCTTTAATTAAATCGTTATTGAAGGGTGACATCATCAACGTAAGTAATTCTATTAAACTTACCGGATATAGTAATCCTGCTAGGGAAATACCAAGAGAAGTTGAAAAACCATTTGGTTGCGTTATTAGTAGGGTTAAGATGGAGGGTAGGGACCAATTTGGTAATTACGTTATGTGGTACGACTATCGTTTTAATCCTAGAATAGATGCTAACAAGCGTGCTACTAAGAAAATGAAAGAATATTTAGAAAAAGAAACAGGTAGATAAATGGCTTTTAAATCAGGTAAAAATAACCCAAGGCAGTATATAGGCAAAGCGGAGTTTATTGGTGAAATAGAAAAAGAGCTGACACATTTGGTTTATGATTGCTCCTTGGATTTAGAAGAAAGAAAGAAAAAGGTTATCACATTAGATTCAGCAGCAGAAGTGGCAGCTTTACTAGGTGTTAAGATTGATTCTGTATTTAAAAACCGAAAAGTTGGCAAAAGAATCAAGGCTATAAATGGAAAGTATTATGCAGTAAGGGTTTTAAACAATAAATAATGAATGATATAAACAAAAAATATTACCAAATGGGTTTTTATGCTGGCAAAGAGTATCAAAAAACCGAATTTAATATTTTGTCATTTTTTTTAGGCACAGCTATTTCTGCGACTATTAGCTGGATTGTTTTATATTTATATTTTGTGATATGATACATGAATTTTCAACCCCTATAAAGGTTCATACTCCACATGGCTTGGGAGAGTGTATCTTATTGATTGACTATGGGTTAAATGTAAACTCTGTTTGGTTAGTTAGGTTAAAGGGAGGTGTTGTTAAGCATTATTATTCAGAAGATATAAGGGTTTATGGGAACGCTATGAATGGCATGGGAACCGATGTAGATATACCTCACAATTGGAAATAAATTAGTAATTTTACAAAAATTAAATTAAATGAAACAAAAATTCACACCATTAGGTAAAAGGGTTCTAGTTAAGCTGGATGCTCCAAAAGACAAGACAGATAGCGGCCTATATTTGCCTGAAACAGCTCAAAAAGACTTTATCACAGGGGTTGTAGAAATGGCCGGTAAAGAGGCTGAAAATGTATCAAAAGGAGATAAAATCATGTTTGCTAGTAGCGTGGGGGTTGACATTGAAGTCAATGGGCAGCAGTTTAGACTTATTCCTGATGAGCTTTATATTGACGCAATAATCTAATGATTTAACCAATTAATAAAAATGCCTTCAAAATTTTGGGGGCATTTTATTTTTATATCCTATAAAAAACTTAATTTTATACCATCTATGAGCGCACAACCGATAAACCATATTTTTCTTAATTTAGACAAGCCTATTCAAGATACAATCAAAATAGGTGATTTAGAGTTATACCTAGACGGTTCTTTTCGTCCAGAATGGAACGCAACAGTTGTTGGTGAAATAGCTGCATTACCGGAAAATCCAAAAGGCGAATATTCGGAAACTGTTTCTAAATTAAAAGTTGGAGATAAAGTTTTATTTGATTATTCAGTGGTTGCTGAAAGAAAATTTGAATCAGATGGAGCTTATTTTACAGAGGTAACAAAAGATAGCCCCTATTATCAAAAATTTATTAATGGTAAAGGTGAGAAAATATTTATTGTAGCGATGCCGGGTAAAATTACTCATACTTGGTCTGGGACTTTTAGTGATAATCGTGGAAATTTTGTTCATGGATGCCAAGGTTCTGAAAGCGAATTAAGCAGGTGGAAATCTCAATTTAGTTTTGGGGAAACACAGCAGTTCTTTTTTACAAATCTTTTAGACACGGGAAACGGAGATGTATGGAAAGCTTCGTATAGAGATATTTATGCAAAGTTTGATGGTGAAGAATTAAAAACAGTTGGTGATAGAATTATTCTTGAACCAATAGATTTAGATATTCCAAAAGAAGTATTAACCCAAATGGGAATAGAGTTGCCACAAAGTACATTTAAAGCTAGGCTAGGGGACAGAGCAAAAGTAATTTCAGCTCCCGAAAATTCTGGTTTAAAAGAAGGCGATGTTGTTGGTTTTGAGGAAAAGTATTTGGAGAAATACGAATACAACGGTAAAAATTATTATTTAATAAAATCCCGCAGAGCGCTGGGAATTTGGGAGGAAGAAGATGGCTTATAATATAAACGACATATACAATCAAATGATATTCATTGTTCGTAAGGAACGTGGAGTTTTTGTGACTATACCAGAAGCTATGCAAACGCTAGATAATGCACAATTAGAAGCGGTTGAAGAATGGTTTTCAACTTATGGTACAACACAAATAATTCATGATGCAATTAGGAAGCTAAGAGTTCAAAAGAGCTTTACTTCTGATGCAACAGGATTAGTAACTTTTGATGCTGACTATCTTCACCTTATTGGAGGTGCTTACACTGTAAGTGGCAGTACAATTAATAACGTAAGATTTTTAAATGAAGATGAATTGGCGTTAGCGCTAAAAAGTCAGTTAAGAACAGTTTCAACTAGTAATCCTATAGCTATAGACGCATCAGTTGGTTTTAGATTGTATCCTGCTGCTACACAATCTGGATTTTATAATTATTTAAGAAGGCCGGCAACTCCGGTATTAGGTTATACTCAAAGCGGAAGAAATATCACATACGACCCGTTGACAAGTACTCAATTGGAGTTTACGGATGTTTATATTAACAATATTATATCAAGAGCGTTGAAGTTTTGGGGTATTAACATGGCTGAACAAGATATTCAGCAATTCGCTCAAATTCAAACTCAAGAAACTAAATAAAAATGGCAGGCACTACTAAATACTTAATGGCGGAACAAGTCTTAATGAGGCTTGCTGGTGGTTATAGAGATAACAACCAACCCGTTCAAATGGAAGATGTTGTAAAAGCAATTGAGCAAGTTGTTAATTCAACTTTTCAAATGCAATACTATTCTGCAACATTACCTACTGGTGAAACGATACCAGATAATTTAATGGTTGCGTTTTACGAAAATATACCTGTTTCTAGTTATGGAGATAAAGCTAAGGCCACATTGCCTGTAATGCCAATATCACTTCCAAGAAATATGGGTGTGTATAGGGTTACTGATGATAATGATAATGATTACATACCTGTTCCATTAGGTCAAGGGGCTTTAATTAAAGCGGATAAGTTATTAAATGATTTATTAGGAAATGTTTGGTATGAATTAAGAAACTTTACTGTTGTTTTTTCTAAAGATATTACTCTTTTAGGAGTAACCTCAGTAAATATGTATTTAGTAGTAATGGATATTTCTCTTTACTCAAATACAGACCCATTACCAATTCCTGCGGGGGCCGAAGATGAAATTATAGAAAAAGTATATGCTAAATTCGCAATAGTTACACCAGAAACAGGAATAGTAGATAATTATAGCGCAGCAACAAATAAAATTAATTAACAATGACTACCGCATCACTAGATTATATAGTAAAAAATTTCCTACTTAAAAAAGGATATCCATTGCATTGGTATATGCAGTCTTTGGTTTACGCAGCAGATTGTTTACGTGATATTACGTTTGATGATTTGCGTGTTATTAATACAAAAATATTGCCAGTAGACCAAACAATTAATGCGGCAGAATTACCGAGCGATTATCAGGATTATGTAACAGTAGGTGTTATGGTTGGACAAAGAATTAGGCCTTTGACTCCTACAAATACATTAAATCCATTAATTAATCTTAATGAAAATTCCAATTTTGCAGAACAACCTTGGAATGAAAATGTAACTTCTTCGGATTCAAATTCTGCTCAATTATATTATGGCGCTTTGCCTTACGCTCAATGGTTTACTGTAAGATATAATGATTATGGTGAAAATATTGGTAGAAGTTTTGGTTTTGGCGCAGGTCATCAAGAAGATACCTTTCAAATTTTTAAAGAAAGAAATCAAATTCAATTAGACCAATCTTATTCTGTTGAAAATATTGTTCTTCAATATGTATCTGATGGACAAGAGGCTGATGCAGCTACTCAAATAGACCCATACGCTATAAAAACAATACAGGCTTATATTGGATGGCAAACAAGAGAGAATAACAGAAATTATAATATGGGCGAAAGACAAATGGCTCAAAACGAATATGTGCGTGAAAGAAAAATCCTAAGAGCTAGAAAAGCTGATTGGAGCGTTGAGAAAATTAAAAGAATTGTTCAAAAGAATAGTCAAGCATCTCCTAAATACTAATTAGATGATTAGAAGTAAAAAGATATTTACGGCCGGAGCGAATCAGGATGATTCGTTGCATTTACTAGAAGATGCGCAATATTTAAGATTGATGAACGGTCGTGTTGGGGTAACTCAATATGGTCGCAATGCTAGGGTTGAAAATGTTCCGGGAACTACATTAATTTCACAAGCTGTATATCCTCCATACGGAACTAATATTTGTATTGGTAGTTGTATAGATACTGAGGGGCAAAGAATGTTATGGTTTATATGTAACACATTTGGTGACCACGGTATTTATTGTTTTGATTTTGCGGCCAATCAGGTTTACGCTGTTATATACGATAGTCAAGTTCAAGAAGGTCTTAATTTTAATAAAAATTACAGAATTGACAAAAACTGTAGAGTTATTAATGGTATTCTATATTGGTCTGATAATTACAACGAACCAAAGAAAATAAATATAGACAAGGGTATAAAAACAAATCATGCAGGATATCAAACAGATGAAACACCTTATGACTTATATCCTAACGGAATACCTTACACTACATTAACTATAATTCGCAGACCTCCATTTTATTCATTACAAGTAGCTAAATCAAATGATGCTACTTATAATAATAATTTTATCGAAAGGTCCGCTTTTCAGATGTGTTATTACTATGAGTTTGTGGATGATGAAAAATCTAGACTCTCTGCTTTTAGTGACTTGTTAAATTTTAATTCTCCTGATAGTAGCGCTAATTATATAGCCGCAGAATTACCATATTCTGAATATATTGAAGATGAAATTCAAAGGATTAATATATGCGCTAAAGATGTTTTAAATAATGTGATATTTATTGTTAAAACATTTGATAAAGCAAATGCAAACGATTTAGCTGCGATAAATGCGCACAATGCTGGAACTGCACAATTAGCATTTGATTTTTATAATAACATAGCAGGTGCTAACTTAGATTCAAGTCAATCTAATATACCTTTTGATTCTGTTCCTATTTTAACTAAAACATTAGAAACAGCAACAAGCAGGTTGTTTATGGGTAATAACCTATCTGGTTATGATACTCCGGTAGAAACAAGTTTGACTATTCCAACCTCTACTACTACGGCTCCGGCAAGTAATACTTTTACTTCAGAGGTAACAAGTTACTATATACCTATCAAAAGAACCACATTCCCATTTGATACGACCGTAGAGGAAGTTAACTTTATGTATACTTCTTCTTACTTTAATAAAGTTCTTTATTATAATACATATAGAAATACACCTCCGGCACTTATACCCACTCCTTTAAATTTAGCTGATGTAACAATTGAAGATTATAATTTAACATTCTTCTTAAATAATTTTACATCTACATATAGCCCAAATACAAGTGGGTATGATTGGGATTATGCTAATTTATCTACAGCTTATACTTTACCAAGAGGTTATTATATTCTTATAAATAATAATACTGGACAGTTTATTAGTCAAAATATATACAAAACGGGTGCTTCTTATAATATATCTATAGGTTTTTATGATAGATTTAGAAGAAAGTGCGGTGTTGTTAGCGACTTTACTAATTATAATATACCTGAATACTCTTTTGGTCAATCATCATTTGTTAGTTATTTAAACTGGGCTTTAAGTAATTCAAACGCTATTAATGAAATACCAGATTGGGCTCATTATTATCAAATACTAAGTACCAAGAATTTAAATAGTACATCATTTTTACAAGTAAAAATAGCAGGAGCACAGTACGCTACTCGTTCAACAAGTACCACAGACTTGACCTACGGAAATGCTTATTCTAGTGGCATATATGCTGTTGGTTTAAATATATCCCCATTAAACTCAATAGGTATTGGTTATAATTATCAAGAAGGTGACATGGTTAAGGTTTATATATCATCAACACCAACTATTAATTTAAGAATAATAGGACAAGATGGTGATTATATACTTGTTGATGGCTATGATTTTGGTACACTTAACGCAACAACTTCAAATTTCTTTATCGAGATATATACTCCTAAAAAAACATTTGTAAATGAACCTTTCTTTGAAGTTTCTGATTGTTATGCAATAACTAATCCGGGAACTGTATCAAGAGAGTATAGTACACTTGCTGGTCAATTAAGTGGAGATGTTTATACATTAGAAAGAACAGACACTTCATCTGCCTTGTATTATACTCAAAATATGTCACCAAACGATAGTATGTGGCAATATTGGAATACAAACACAGGATGGCCAAACTTTATAACTACACTTGGGCAGACTAGAAATGAGCACGAAATAAGATATTCAAATGTATATACTGCCGGAACTGCAAATAATGGATTAAGCACATTTGAGGCTCTAAACTTCAAAAATGTTCCATTGGGAACCGGTTCTATACAGAAATTACAACTTGCTTCAAAAACTGCAGAACAGGGTGTTATTATGTTGGCCGTATGCGCTTTCCAAACAGCATCTTGCTATTTGGGTGAGGTTCAATTAGTTGGCTCATCTCAAAATGCTTTTTTAGCTCAGGACCCTTCTGTAATTGGTACAATAAACGTATTAAAAGGTATGTTTGGTACTACATCACCAGAAACCGTTGTTGAATATTTAGGCAATGTTTTTTGGTATGACTTGAATAATGGTCAAGTTGTTCAATATAGTTCAAATGGATTATTCCCTATTAGTAGCTTTAAAATGGAGCGTTTATTTAAAAATTACGCAAAAGGATATTTAGCAGCTAATAACAATAACCTAGATAATATTAATGGATTTCACCATTTACCTACATTTGTTGACCCATTCCATAAGGAGTTTGGTATTTCCCTCGTTGGTTTAACATACGAAAACTATGCATATACATTGCCTAGTTACGCTACCGTCCCCTCTTATGCAAGTTCTATTATCAATAGATTTGACATATCAGATAATCTAGCAAAAACAGTAGTATTTAGCCTACCTGAAAACAAATGGGTAAGTGACTATCAATTTATGGGTGAGCAATATGACTATTTTGACAATAGGTTTTTTGGTTTCAAAAATGGTGCTCCTTATGAGTTTAACACAAATACTTCCACGTGGAACACTTGGTTTGGTACTCAATACCCAGTTAGGGTTTGTTGGGTAGTAAATAAGCCATTAAGCGGATTAAAAGATATGTCTGAGATAGTTATGGAAAGTAGCGTAGCGCCTGATTTTACGGTAGTTTACACTACATTGCCTAATACCCAAATCACAGACTTGATAAATACTGATTATATCAATCAAGAGGGCATTTTGTATGCTAGATTGTTTAGGGATAGATTATCTCCAAATGCATCAGGTTCGGTTGACCAAAAGCTATTAAATGGGGATATAGTTATTTCACAAATACCTCAAATAATGGCTGAATTTCAACAGTATTCATCAATAATTTATATTAATTTTGTAGACGTAGGGTTTAACTTATCAAGGGGTCAAAATTTTATTTTGGCTGAATAGTTAAATTTGAAAAATAAATAGTAATTTTAAACATCTAAATTAGATATATATGGACCCGTTCATGATAGGAGGTGCTGTAACAAGTGGCCTTGGCGCATTAGGTAAAATATTTGCAGGAGCAAAGCAAAATAAGCTTGCTAATCAAATCAATCCTTTCTTTCAGCAGTATCAAAAAAATCCATTAGCGCAGGAAAATTTAGCTGTAAATAAAAATATGTTCTATGGTCGTATGCCGGGAGCACAAAAAGCTGAATCTAATATCATGCAATTGCAGTCTAATCTATTTTCAAACGCACAAAGAGGGGCAACTGATGCTTCTCAGTTGATAGCTGTTGGTTCAGGATTGCAGGGTGGAACTAATGAAGCGTTTTCTAATTTAGCTGCTGCTGAGGGTCAAAGCAAAGCAGGTTTACTTACTAATTTAGGTCAAGCATATAGAGGGGCAATTTCAGAAGCAGATAAGGCTTATGAAAGTATGGCTCAAAAATTTCAAATGGATAATCAAGCTAAGGCTGCTCTTAGACAATCTGGTATGCAGAATATATTTGGCGGTATTGGAGATATTGGAGCGGGTGCTATGCAATTTGGTATGCTTAAAAATCCAACGAAATACGGAAATTTTTTATCTAAAACTGGTAACTCGTCTTTAGGATAAAAACTAAATCAAAAGGATAAATCATGGCAGACGGATATAACAACGCAGATTACGCATTTACTTTACCAAACTATTTCCCAGCTCCGGGTCAAGTTTTGCAATCAGCTATTGCTAGACAAGATAAGCAAGCTGAAATTGATTATGAAAATCAAATGAGAGCAATGCTGGCCGCTCAAAAGAAAGCGGAAGAAGATAGAATGAGGAATCTTGGCGTATTATCAAAAGAAACTGAATTTGGTACTCAATATGCTACCCCTGATTTGCAGGTTAATTCTATAACTCAGAAAAACTTACAAAGAATAAAAAACAAAGGTTATGAATTAATCGGCCAAAGTCCAGAAAGTTTTAATAATTGGTTAAATTCAGAAGTTTCTAAAGTTGCTCAATGGAACAACATGGCAAAAACAGATGCCAATAATATAAAAGAAAGAACAAAGGAAATAAATTCAACATATAAAAATATTGATATAAATAAAGCTAATTCTTTAGTATCAAAAAGTTTTTTAGAAAATTATACGCAAGTAAACCCTGCAACGGGTGAATTGGAAATAAAAGAAATTTCTTCAGTTGTTCCAAATAAAAATTATTTTGAGCAATTTGATAATCCAAAAAATTTGGCTTCAATAGTTACAGATGTAAGTCCTTTTCGTGATTTATGGGGAAAGGTCCCTACCGAAAGAGCTGGGGATAAGAACTATACTAATAAAAAAGGTGAAGTAAAAGGTTTCAAATGGAGTGCTGTTGTTACTCCGTTTACAACTGTAGAAGAAGATGAAAAAGGCATGCCCGTAGTATCTGTTACAGCTATGGAGGTTCCGTATAAAAACCCGACAACAGGTAAGATAGAGTCAATGAAAGTAGCTGATGATAAATTAATGAGTTATGTTTTAGCTAATCCCGCTGAAAAGATAGCCGCATATAAAGCATGGGAAGATGAGAAAGCTAGAACAAAAGCTGATTATAAAGACCCTGCTGTAGAAGATACTATGTTTAGGAATTTTATCTATAAGCAAGCACAAGAAAATTTACCACATGAAGTAGTTACAGAAGAAGTTTCTAAAACACCTGTGATAAATGTTGGAACTGGTGGGCCTACATCTAAAACCGTTGATTATGATTATATAACAAATATTCAAAAATCAATAAAAAATAATGATTCTGATTCATTGAAATCTCTTGCTGATTATCTTGCAGGATTAAGAGGCGGAAAATTTATTTATGAATCATCAAAGCCATACAAAAGACCAGACGGAACAATAACAGGTGTTGAATTTAGTTTAACGGATGAGTATGGTGAGCCTATTACTAGAATAGTAAAATCAGATGATACAAATTTAAAAGCTAAACTCGTGGGTTTATATCAAGATATTACCGGAGCTTCATCAAAAGCTGAAAAGGGTTTAGTTTCAGGTAAGCCAAAAACCGTTACCTATAAGGTGGGTGATAAATCTTTTACTAGATTACAATTAAATAAAATGGGTTATACTGATGCCCAAATCGAACAAGCTATAAAATTAGGTACTATTAAAAAATAACAATGGCAGAAGAATTTGTAGACATAGAGCAAAATGGTGACCCATTAGGTATTCTTTCTAAAAAAACAGTTTCTCCTAAAGTTCAAGAAGCTGCTCCTGTAGATAGTGACCCATTGGGTATTTTAAAAAAAAAATCTACTCCTGTAGTATCTTCGGGTACACCATCACAATTACCAAGTCAGCCTGATTTTTTAAAGCAAGGGGCTTCATTAGCTGATAATAGTTTCTTAAAAGAGATTAGTAAGTCTATACCAAAAGGACCTGCTCAACCTGCTGCTCCTGAAGGAAAATGGTCAAATATTGTTCAGAATGTATTTGCTAATTTTGAAAAAGCAGGAACAGATTTAGCCGCAAATGCCCTTACATTAGTTAAAGACTTATCTAAAAATCCTTATATTCCTGATGTATCTTCTGCTATGAAAGAAGTAGAAAAAAGTACAGGAAAGTCAGTCCCTACTCCGTGGGAGCTGGACCCTCTTGGTGGCGTAATCAGAGGACTGCACGGTAATCAAGAAAGGATGCAGCAAGTTATTGCTAACAATCCTTTGCCTAATACATTTTGGGGTAAAGCCGTATCATCTGTTGCTAGTTTTGCTCCGGATATTGCAGCTACCGCATTATTGCCAGAAGCAAAATTATCGCAAGGAGCAAGTTTTTTAGCTAAAACCGGTAACTTATTATTTAATAATTTTACCAAATACATGATAGCTAAGGAAGGTTTAGCTGGATATGGTGAAGCTAGAAAGGAAGGTAAGGATATTGGTGAAGCTGCATTAGGAGGTGTTAAAGGTGCTGGTAAAGGAGCTGTGACCGGTATTGAACTAGCGCTTTTAGGAGCTGGAAGTAATTTAGCTACAAAATCAATAATGACTCAGGCTGAAAGAATAGGATTAACCGGAGCAAAAGGTATGGCAGCTAAAGAACTCGTTAATTTGGGTACAGATGTTCTTGCTTATGGTGTAGTTAGTCCATTTGCTCACGCAACATTAGAGGGAAGGCCTTTAACTGGTGAGGAAATAGCTAATGGAACCGGTGTTGCAGCTTTATTTAGATTAAAAGGTGGATTAGAAAATATTAAATCTAATGCAGAATTAAATAAGGCAATAAAAGAAACCTTAGCAATGAAGCAGGGTGTTGCTATTTCAAACTTTGTAGATGCGACTCCAGAAAGTATTGTTGAAGTTTATAACTCAAAAGGAAGTGCAGATGAGCTTAATTTAAGAGCGTTAGAAGCTGCTAAAAAAGCAAAAGAAACAACTGATTTACAAAAGAAAGCTCAATATACTGCGGAGGCTGGTGTTCTTGGTAGAGCTGCTGGAGTTAAGCAGGTTGCCGACATGGTTATTAATAACAGAGATGGATTTGCTGAATTGAAGGCAAGTGACTTACCTGAGAGTGCTAAAAACGAATTTTTACAAAAAGCTGAGGAAATAAATAAACTTCTAAATCCATTTGAAAAAGCAAAGACAGATTTAGATAATAAAATAAAAGAATCAGAGGGTTTATTCTCTCAATTATCTCAACAAGCAGAACAATCTCAAGACCCAAATGAAAGAGCTCAACTTGAATCTCAGGCAAGAGAAGCAAAAGATAGTGCAGAAAAATTTAGAAATGAATTAGCAGAAGTTAAGTTTAATCAAAATAGACCAGATGCTAATGCAGGTAAAGAACCTGTAATGGAAGGAGAGGTTACTCCTACGGAAGTTAAGATAACAGAAGAAGTTGAACCAATAAGACAATTGGGAACGGGAGCTAATGTTTATTTTGAAAATAATAAATATAGGGTTAACGATAGTTCTAAAGGTAAAGTTCTATTAAACATAGAAGGTAAAGAAGAAGGCGGTATGGCTATTGCTAATATTGAATTTGACAGTCCAAAAGAAGCCGTAGAAGTAGCTAAGGAATTATCTAAAATATATCCCAACGGGGTTCCTGATGCTGTATTAATTGATAAGGTTGTAGATAATATTAGAAATAGAATTAAAGAAAGTATAACAGAAGAAGTTAAACCAACCGAAGTAAAGTCTATAGAGCAACTAAGAGCAGAAGAACAAGCCGAACTTGATTCTAAAATACCAAATGCAGAACAATACAGAGTAGAAGGTAAGGTAGAAAGAGAAAAGTTAACTAATGAAGAAGATATAAAAGCTTTTGATGAAGTTTATAATAAATATGATAAGTTAATATCTCCTTTATTAAAAAAACCAGCGGAACAAAAAATAACAGTTGAATTATTATCATCTCAAGAGCCTCCTCAAAAAGAAGGTGAAACCATAGTTACTTTAAGTGGTAAAACAGAGGCAGAAAGATTATCTTCTATTGAGCAAAGACAAAAAGATACTAAGGTTTCAGATAAAGTAGTGTCAGATAATGAAATAGTTCAAGCTGCTGAGTCTTATTTTAAGAAAAGCGGAAACTATAAAAATAGTGCAGATGGGAGAGCTGAATTAAATAATTTAAGAATTAAGGCTAGGGAAAATGGATTAACAATAGATACCGAAAGAGATGCTGTTACAAAGTTAAATAAAGCAGGCAGACCTAGAAAGGTTCTTTACAATAATAAGGCTGATGGCGAAGCTGTTGTTGAGCCAAATGCTAAAACTTTAAGAGATAGGGATATAAATACTCAAAAAGTATATGAAGAACTTACGGATTCTGGAGTATTTTTAGATGTTGAATCTGGGTCTGGAAAAAGAATGAGTGCTTCTCAAATAGAGGCAGCTATTAAAGATATTAATGAAGGTATACCAAGCAAGCGTGCTAATAAGTATTTAGATGCTTTAGAAAAAGGTATTGCAGAAGATGCCTTTCCTTTATACGATAAAGGTATGGGAGGATTTGCTCCTAAATTGGCTGATATTAGAGCTCAATTAGGTGTTGAAAAAGAAGTAGTTGGAGAGCCAATGGATGAGGCTGCATTAAATAAATTCTTAGATGAAGAATCAAAACTTACCCCTGAAGAAGAACAAGACCTATTAGATAACGTAGAAAATTTACTTTATGAATACGAAACAACAGAAGCAGGACCTGAAGGAAAGGTTCAACCAATTGAAGCCGGAGCAAAAGAAGGAGTTCCTTCAGAGGCTAAACCGACTGAACCTACTAAAAGCGAAAGACAGGCAGAATATGAAAAAATAAAATCTAATAAAAAGAAAAAGGATTTTGTAAGAAATAATCTACCTGAAGAATTTAAGCCATTGGCAGATGAATTAACAGAAGCCCAAATGTCTGAAATAGTAGATAGTAATTTTGATTCAAAAACAATTAAAAATATACAAGATGCCATACAAAAGCAAAGCGCAGCAGAAGTACTTCAACCTAAACAGGAAGAAGTTGGAGGCACAGGGGGTGGACGTGAACGAGTGGAACAAGGAAAGCAAGGGTATGAGTCTACCGGAGAAGGCAAAGCAAAAGTCGCAGAAGAAGCACAACCCAAGGGTTCTGAGAAAGTAGAGGTAGAAAAAATTAAAACTAATGATAAATCAATCTTAAACAGAATAAATAGTAGTGAAAATATACCAGATTCTGTAAAAGAGAAATTTAAAGACAATTTAAGATACGAAGTAAAAAGTAAGGAAGAAGCTAAAATTATTGCTAAAAACATAATTAAAGAATATGGCACAAATGATGCTGTTACACTAGCCGAAGCCAATAAGTTTCACGGAGATGTAAATTCTTTTATATTTAGTGAAGCTATAAATGATACTTATGTTAAGGAAACCGAAGCTAAAACACCAGAGGAAAAATTAAAGTATGCTGAACAATGGGCTGATTACGCAATTAGATTTGACGAGTCAGCTAGGTCTAAGGGTAGGTTCATATCTGCGATTTCAGATTTCTACAAAAAATCACCTTTAGGTATAAAATTTGTAGAAAACGAAAGAAGAAGCGAAGATTTTAAGAAATGGTATAAGGCCAAAGAGGGTTCGTATAAAGAGGTGTTTGATGAATTGGTTCAAGACCCTAAGTTTAAATCTTTGATTGGTGAAGAAGTTCAAAAAGGACTAAAAGAAGAAAGAGCAGCTCAAAGACAAGCAAACAGAAAGAAAATTGAAGATTTCTTTGAAAATGCTAAATTAAAAGGAAATAATTTATATGCAGTACCTATTCCTCCTAAAGTTATTAATGGAGCATTAGAAATAATGAAACAATCTGTATTAGCAGGGGAAAGTGTAGTTTATTCTGTAAATAAAGCTATTGAGCACATATCTAAAGAAGTAAAAGACTGGGATAAGGAAAAGTTCAGAAAAGAGTATGAAACAAAATTATCTTCAATTGAAGGTAAATCTGGTAAAACAGAAAAAGAAGAACTTCCTGAAGATGCTAAAAATAGAATACTTGATAAATTTAGGAAAAAATTAAAGGGTCTTAATGAAAGTCAAAAAGAGCAAGTAATTAGAAGGTCATTTAAACAACTTGTTGAAAATGGAGCCTTAGAATATAATGACTTCAAAAAAATTATTTCTGAAACAATTGGATATGGTGAAATTACTCCAGAAGAAGCTGCAAAAATAACTAAGCTTGTTAATGATATTAATTCAGTTGATGAATTAGCATCATCAATAAGAGATGAGGGGAATAGAAGTGAGGCAAATCTATTAAAATACCAAAAGGCGAAAAAAGAAGCTGAAAAGTCGGCTACTGAATTAAATAAGATGGTATATAATAAGACTAATATATCTAATAGATTATTGTCTATTATGCAATTAAATACATTAGGTATACCTTCTTTGGTAAATAACCCTATTTTCAATATATGGAATCAGGCAACCGTAAGGTTCCCAAATGCTGTTTCTATGACAGTATTAGACCAAATTTTATATGGAGGAAGTAAAGTTTCTAATAAACTATTTGGAACAGGTATTTTATTACCAGAAAACAATGTGCTTACTTCACAAAAAGAATTTTTTAAAAAAGGATTACAAGGAGGTAAACTTTCAGCAGAACAATTATTTACAGGATTAACCAATAGGGATTATTTCCAAAAAGAAATATATAGCTCTCAGATTCATCCATTTACATCTATTAAGGATTTATGGGATTGGAAATTTAAAGGTAAGAATTTAACTCCGGCTCAGGTTGCCGACAAATCAATACAGGCAACAGTAGGTTTACCTGCTGAGATAGTAGCTAGGGCTTTGAATATTGGTGATAAACCTCAAAGATTTGCAGCAGAAGGTGCTCAGGCATCAGTATTTGCTAAAAACCTTGGATTAAAAGATATTGATTATGAATATTTCTTAGAATTTCCAAAAGAAGAAGCTTATCGAGCTTTTAAAAGACAAGGTTTTTCTGATGATGTTGCAATGAAAAAAGCAGAAGAAATACAAGAAAGAATTATTAAACAAGGAGAAGAATCTACATTCCAGCAAGATAATTTATTAAATGATGCGGTAAATTCAGCATTTAAAGTATTCGGAACACCCGGTGAGATTTTTAAGAAGTTTAATATGCCTTATCTTAAAATACCTTTAAATGCATTTTGGTCTGTTTATAATTTAGTTAATCCAGAAGTCGCCTTTTTACAGTCTGCGGTATATGGAACAAAAGCCATAAAATCAGGTTCATCATTAGATATTCAGCAATCAAAAAAATGGTTTGCTCACGGAGTTACAGGTATTGCATTAACCGGTGTTGCCGGAGCATTGGCTTCAAACGGAATAGTAAATTCTAATAACGCAGATGATACAACTAAAAAAGAGAGAATAGGAGAAAAAACCTATGAACAACAAAATAGTATTAATGTAACTAAATTAAATGCATATTTAAGAGGAGAAAATCCTGATGATGTTAAAAATAGTTTAAATGTTGATTTAAAATGGTTTGGTAATGTTGGTAATATACTTAATGTAGAGTCAAGAAAGCTAGAAGAAATGACACCAGAGCAAAGAAAAAATGGTATGTCATATATGGAAGATATGTTCTCTAGTATGAAAATATCTAGTATTGAGTTAATAGAAAATGGAGTATTTTCAAATACATCTGGTTTGTTAACAGCAATAGATAGGGGCGGAAATTTTGCTGATGCCTATGTATTGAATTTAATAAATATGGGAACAAATATTGTTCAACCTGCAATGTTTGCTCAAATGTCAAGGGCTGAATTGCCGTACTATTCTCAGCAAAAAGCTGATACTTTTATGGAGCAATTAAAAAACAATTTACTTACTAGGTCATCAACATTAAGAGCTTTATCTGGAAAATACCCTCCTTCTCAAATAGGAGTATGGGGAGATAAGTTAGATAGAAAAGATAATATAGCAATGAAGTTGTTTGGAATAAGTTCTAATAACAATGATAATTTTGCGCAACCCATATATAATGATTATAAAAAAACAGATAATACTGCATTTTTACCTCCATCAGTAAAACCAGAAGTTAACGGTTTTAAATTAAATACATCTGAGGCTAATAAATTAGAGATATTAGTTGGTCAAGCTAGAAAGAATTTGGTTGCCCCATTTGTAAATGATGGAGCTAAACTTAGTGGTTTTAAAGATAGGTATAGTAAATTATCTGAAGAAGATAAGGTAAAAGCATTGGGTATTATATATAAAATGGGATACCAAGTTGGAGAAAAGCAATTTACTGACTTATACCCGCAATTTTATAAATCAGATAAAAAAACACCTGAACAAAAGAAAGAGTCTAAGGAGAGTTCAATTTTTAGAAAATCATTAAAAAAGTTTATTAGATGACGTTAGAAGATTTCAGAGAATTGACAGCAGGCCTTAATGGTGACACAGAAATGTATATATTTGCAAATGACACACTATTCCCTATATGTATAGAAGATAGTGGTATTTTGGATTTAACTAATGATAATCATGAAATTACGGTAATATCCCTAACGGCTTGTGACCATAATGAAGGAGGCAAGTATAAGGTAGGGTTGCCGGATATAATACTAAATTAACACATGGAAACACTTGAAGAACTAAAACAAAAACTACTACTTTACGAACAAAATGGAGCGGCTAAGTTATTTTACGCTTTGAATCGTAAAGCTAACGAGATGGCGGATTTGTTGAATAAGACAAACTTATCCCATTTACAATTAGAAGATAAGAACGATAAGACGTTTGAAAGATTGAAGATTTTATGGAATGATAGCGCAAGCATATCAACTGCTATTAGGGATTTGGGTATATCTGCCGGTGTTACAGGTGATGAGCAAAAAGACATTGCTAAGAAACCATTTGTAGAAACCATTGCTGAAAGCAGAAAATAACCTATGCTAGAAACCATAAAAATATACGGCACGGAAATTCAACTTCCGGAAAGGCCTGATGCATCTGATATAGAAAATTGGGGTACAGACGACCCTAATGAGCAATATTGGAGAAGAAAAGAAATACCTGCATTTTTATCTCTTGTAGAATATGATAGTGAGGGTAATGCCCTGTTAAACGCAGAGCAAGCCGCTTACGCTAATAGAGAAGTTTTAAGATGCAAGAAAGGATTTTGGTTTTACAATAACGGTGTTCCAACTTACATAACAGGTAAAAATTACTTTTATTTAAGCTTTTGGAAATTAGAGGATGATATATACCCTGATTATAGGGATACAGATAGAAGGTACTTTTTATTTTTGGACCACTGGGAAAGAACCCCTTGGTGCTTAGGCATCATAAGAGGTAAGAAAAGACGTGAGGGTGCTACTTCGGTGGCTACTTCTAACTTAGTTTATGAATGTATATTTTACAAAAATAGCTTCTGCGGTTTAACGAGTAAAACTCAAATAGATGCTAAGGCTGCATTTACGAACATGGTTTCTTTTGGTTATAGACAGTTGCCAGTATTTTTAAAACCTAAGCAATTAAATAATAAAGATAGCGTTAGTGAATTAGTATTTGCTCATAAATCAGTAGAAGTAAGGGGAGCTAAGGGAAGTATAGTAGATACAGATACAGGGCATAGGTCTAGGATTGATTATAGGGCCCCTTCTTTGAACTCTTATGATTCAGGACGACTAAGTAGAGGGTTATTTGATGAGGGCGGAAAATGGGCCAAAGAAAACCCTTTTTCTACATTTATATCAATCGTAAGTAAGACTCTTGTAAAGGGTGCTAAAAGGGTTGGATTTATAGAGTGTCCATCTACATCAAACTCAATGACAAGTGGTGGTGAGGAATTTAAGAATGTATGGGATGGAGCAGACCACTTCAAGTATCCAAAGACACCTAACCGATTGGTTAAATACTTTGCTCCGGCTTATGATGGATACTTAGGTTTTATTGACAAGTTTGGAATGAGTGTTATTAATGAGCCTACGGAAGAACAATATAAATTTCTAGTTGAATATTATGTTGGAGCAGGTGACTTGGATGAAAGTGATATAAGATTGGGAGCCAAGAAGTATTTAGAACAAAAGAGAAAGCAATTAGAAGGCGTACAATTAGAAGAAGAAATAAGGATGAATCCTTTTGATGAAAGGGAAATGTTTATGCTCCGGAACAATAATTGTCACTTCGATGCCGTTGTATTGAATGACCTGTATGAACTAGCAAAGGTGAACGAAAGTTCGGCTGTTGAATATGGCAATTATGTTTGGGAGAGTGGAATACCTTTTACAAAAGCTGTTTGGCATAAATGTGATAAAGAGAGCGCAAGGTGGCATAGAGCTAAGGATTTTAAAACACCAGAAGAAACATACGAAAAAAGAGGCAGCTTGTTTATACCCAAGAACTATGTTCAGTTTGTAAGTGCAGTTGACCCCTTTCAAAACTCAGTAGTTGAATCAGGAGAGGGTTCTAAGGCTAGTAGCTTTGTAATGAATAGATATGACAAAGGAGATAATGACCCGATATTTGACAGGATGCTAGTTTCAAAGTACCACGCTAGGCCTAAAATGGTAGAGCTTTTTCACATGGATATGGCTTTGCAATGCTTTGCATACGGAGGTCAATTACTTGTGGAGGCTAAGATGGACGGTGGTTTAAGGAAGTTCTTTATAGATAATTACTTAGAAATGTTTCTGATGAAGTTGCCAAATAAAGATACTTATGGTGTTGACCCTAATTCTGATAACAAGGCTCTAATGGTTAATTTATGGGAGCAGTATATACTTACGAGCGGTAAAGACGGTAAAATAATATACCCTAATTTGATAGATGATAAATATGATGGATTATTAAAGTTCAATGTTAATGATACGGAAGTATCGGATTTGGTAATGGGAGGCGGATGGACTTTATTTGCAGATTATTATAAAAAGGTAAATTTGAAAAAAGTAGAAAATAAAACTAAACTTTCTGATTTTTTCGCCATGAAACCAACACGCTAATGTGGACAAATTTTTTTGATAAAATACTTGTTATAAATCTACCAAGTAGAACAGATAGGTTATTGCAAATAGCTGAAGAACTTTATAAATGGGGTATACCATACGAATTGGTTAATGCAACCCCTCACGAAAATGGAGCAGAAGGTTTAAGAATTACCGTAGAAAAGATATTCAGAGATGCAGTAGCAGCTAATTTAAAATCTGTTTTAATATTTGAAGATGATGCAATGTTTGTAGATAGTTGCGGTAACCCTAATGATACTATGGAGCAGGTGGTAAAACAATTGCCTCCTACTTGGCAAATACTATATTTAGGAGCGCAATGCACAAACGGTTTCAAGGCAAAGCCATCAAATAATTTACTTTTATTAGATATGGCATTTGCAACTCATGCATGGGCTGTATCGCTTGATGGAATGAAGGAAATACTATCAGCAGGATTAGAAGCCCCGATAGATAATTCTGTTGTGAAAACAGTACAGCCGAAAGGGCATACTTATATAACATATCCATTACTTTGTACTCAAAGACCGGGATATAGCGACATAGGAAGAACCGAAATAAATTGGCAGCCATTTATAGAACAGCGATATTATCAAAAATTTTCTGAATCAAACCTTTAAAAATGCAACAGATAAGTATTTGTATCCCAACTTGGAATAGGGTAGAAATGACCCTAAATAGCTTTAAAAAAGTTTATAATGATGCTAGAATAGACACTATTGTAATAGTAGATGACGCTAGTGATATTGATGTTTATACTAGATTAAAGGAAGAATGTGATAAGTTAAGTAAGGTTAAGCTTTATAGAAACGTCACAAATCAGGACTGTTATGCAAATAAATTCGTAGCCGTTAGTTATTCACCAACTGATTATTGTATACTTTTAGATAGCGATAATCAGATAGATGAAACATACATAGATAAGATATATTCTCAAAATTGGGATAAGAAAACCATATTAGCTCCTGATTTTGCAAAACCATTATTTGATTACACAGAATTTAGTGGGTTAACAATATCTAAGGAAAATGTAGCAAAATATATGGATAGACCATTCTTTGCCACCTGTTTGAATTGCATGAATTATTTTGTTTCTGCAATGGATTATGTAAAGGTTTGGGATGCAAATACGGACCCACATAGTTCAGATAGTATATATCAAAACATGAATTGGTTTAAGTGGGGCAATAAAATGCACATAGTGCCGGGTATGCAATATGAACACTTGGTTCACGATGAGTCACACTACAAGCTAAATTGTAACATAGACCCAGAATTTTATCAAAAAGTTGAAGAAGAACTTAGAAATATGAAATAAATTATTTATTTTAGTATCGCTTAATTCATAAATAAATGGTTAGTTGTTAAATAAGACATACCCCCGAAAACAAGACGTTCAAGCCCCCCTGCGTGAATTAAGCCGTCTTGTCGTAGGGGGCTTTTAATTATGGTAACATTTACAAACGCTGGAAGAATGGGCAACTGGTGCTTTGAAGCAGCCACCGCAATAGCTTATGCATTAAAGCATGACCTAGATTTTACTGTTCCATCTCATAGCGACCACCCTAAATGGAATCCCATATATTGCTTACACTTGGTTAACCCAAATTATAATCCTAACTTAGAGAAGATTAATTTATGGGAAGGTAAGCATAATTACGAAGAACTGCCTTTTAACGAAGAATGGAGAGATAAGAATATTTCAATAGAAGGATATAGGCAAACGGCTAAATACTTTGACGATTACAGAAACGAGATACTTTATTTGTTTAATTTCCCATACACTAAAAAAGAAGGATATGTTGCTTGCCATGTCCGTAGAGGAGATTATGTTCAATTAAGGGATAAGCACCCTGAAGTAAAAGTAGAATGGTATGAAAAAGCTATGGCTGAATTTCCGGGATACAAGTTTAAATTCTTTTCTGATGACATTCAGTGGTGTATGGAGAACTTTAAGCACAGAAATGATTGCGAATTTTCTGGTAACACTGATGAGGTATCAGACCTATTAGAAATGAGTTGGTGTGAGCATCAGATATGTAGCCCTAGTACATTTAGTTGGTGGGGTGGATGGCTCAATAGAAACGAAAACAAGAAAGTTATATTTCCTACATTTTGGTTTAGCCCCGGTTGGGATGGCCTAGATACTAGCGATATTGTTCCACCTTATTTTATAAAGATGTAATTATGAGTGATTTTTTAATGTTTGATTTTCCGCACTTCTATCAAAGAATAGCAAAAGAGCTACCAAACGATTGCAAGGTTTGCGAAGTTGGTGTTGCAGACGGTGACAGTGCTTTGTATTTAGCTCAAGAGTTAAATAGACTTGGAAAGAAGTTTAAGTTATATATGGTTGATAACATGGATTATGGAAAGTATCTTCAAATGAAAACCATTTACCAAAACATAATTAAAAGCGGATTAGGTGAATTTATAGAAGTAGTTCCATTTGGTAGCTTAGAAGCATCTGAGATGTTTAATGACGGATACTTGGATTTTTGTTATATAGATTCATCACATACATACGAAGAAACTAAAAAAGAAATTAGAGCTTGGTATCCAAAAGTTAAAGATGAATGTATACTAGCAGGGCATGATTATAATGCAGATGAAGTACGTAGAGCTGTTGAAGAAGTTGTGCCTAAAGTATTTGTGAGAGATGATATTAGTGATAGGAGCTTTAATCCTGAAAATGTATTACAATCAGAAGATACTTTAAATAATTTTGGAGTATGGTTTTTTAGAAAACAATGGTATTTAAAACTAAATAAATAAACATGGCTAGAGTTTATAAAGATTTTACTAATCAAAGATTTGGATTTATAGAAGTTATTGGTAAAAATGGAGTAGCAGGTCATAATACTATTTGGAAATGTTTTTGCCATAATTGCAATAGTTACAAGGATTTGATATCTCCTTTGTTAAATTCAAGAAGAAAATCTTGTGGATGCTATAAGTTAACAAGGGGAAGTAAATCTCCTTATTGGAAAGGCGTAGGAGATATACCTAAAGTTTATCTTAATCAATTAAAAAATAATGCTTCAAAAAGAAATCTTGAATATAATATTTCTAAAGAATATTTGTGGGATTTATTTGAAAAACAAGAAAAAAAATGCGCTTTAAGCGGAATTGATTTAATTTTTGGAAGATTTGGTAGAGATAATATAACCGCATCTTTAGATAGGATAAATAGTTCTATTGGATACGTAGAAGGAAATGTTCAATGGGTTCATAAACATGTAAATTATATGAAATTAAATCATACTCAAGAATATTTTTTAGAATTATGTAATAAAATAATAGAATATAATAAAAATAAACAAATATGAAAACAGCATGTGTACTGGGTGGTCATGGAATGATTGGCGTCCAGTTGGTAAATAGACTTAAACAAGAAGGATTTGGGTTCGCTCGGTGGATATTAAATATCCAGAATATTCAATACCTGAAGCAGATAGTGTATTAATAGCCGATTTAAGAAATATAAATGAGGTTAGTAAGGCTTTGTTTAGCCCTGCCCAATCCAAGGTATTTGATAAAGAAAATAGTTTTGATGAAGTGTATATGCTAGCCGCTCAAATGGGTGGTGCATTATACGTTTTTACTGGAGAAAATGATGCAGATATTATACATGATTCAGCATTAATGAATCTAAATGTTGCTAAAAAATCATCTGAATTAGGTGTTAAAAAATTATTTTTTAGTTCAAGCGCATGCGCTTATTCTGAAAGACTTCAAGAAAATTTAAATAGCGCAGCTTTAAAAGAAACAACAGCTTGGGATGGTAAACCTGATAGTGTATATGGTATTGAGAAATTAATATCTGAGCAATTGTATGATGCCTATAGAAGGAATTATGGATTAGATATAAGAATTGCTAGGTTTCATAATATTTTTTCAACAGAATGCACTTATAAAGGTGGTAGAGAAAAAGCACCGGCTGCAATTTGCAGAAAAGTCGCAGAGGCAAAAAATGGAGGATATATTGAGATATTTGGAGATGGGTTGCAGCAAAGAAGTTTTTTATGGATTGAGGAATGTTTAGATGGGGTTAGAAAATTAATGGATTCTGAATATGTGTATCCAATTAATATTGGCTCAAATGAAATGATTGCTATTAATGATTTAGCTAAAATGGTTATTGATATTTCTGGTAAAAAATTAAGTATAAAAAATGTAGAATCAAATGCTGTTGGTGTTCGTGGTAGAAATTCTGATAATACATTGATAGAAGAAAAATTAGGATGGAAGCCATCAAGACCACTTCGTGAAGGAATGGAAAAATTATATAACTGGATTAATCAAAAAGTATAATATGCTAATACCATTAAAGCCCATACTTGAAAAATATAATATTGAACTAAACGGAGTAGCCCATGTAGGCGCTCATTGGGCCGAAGAACATGATGACTATATTGATTGTGGGCTAAGAGGTTTTTTGTACGTAGAGCCAATTAAAGAAGCATTTGAAGTTTTAGTTCAAAGATTTGCCGGTGACTCTAATGTAAAATTAGAAAATGTTGCAATTGGTAGTAAATCAGATGTAGGAGTAATGTGCGTAGATACAACTAATCAAGGGCAAAGTAATAGCTTGTTAGAACCATTTGTGCACTTAGAACAGCACTCCGAAGTTATTTTTAATGGTGACCCACAGATTGTTAAGATAGTAACATTAGATAGCATAGATTTCCCTTCTTGGTATAATCTATTTATGGTTGATACTCAGGGTTATGAATTAGAAGTTTTAAAGGGGTCAGTGAAAGTATTGCCTCAATTTGATTTATTATACTTAGAAGTTAATAGACAGGAAACGTACAAGGGTTGCCCTATGGTAGAAGAACTAGATGAGTTTCTTTTGCCTTTTGGGTTTCACAGAGTAGAAACAAAATGGGCCTCACATTATCACTCTTGGGGTGATGCAATTTGGATAAAAAAATAATCATGATAAATGTACCTTCAGAATTTACACCAACAATAAATACGATTTATCCTTTTGAGAATCTTTTTATTTTTGAAGATTGGGTAACAAGACAATATATACCTCAAACCGAAAGAGAGTATTTACCAATACAATGGACCGCATACCATGTTAATAACAATTATGGTAATGATAAGCAAGCTATTGATAAGCTTCAAAAATATGTGGATAACCTACCGAGAGATAAAAAGTATTGGACAATTTGCCAATATGATGACGGTATTATTATTGACCTGAAAGACTTAGATGTACTTCAATTCAGTATGAGTAAGAAGGTAGGCGTTGAAATACCACTTCTTTGTATGCCTCACTCTTTTGAATGGGATGGACGTAAGCGCAGATTCGCTTCGTTTATTGGTACGCATACGCACCCGGTAAGAGAGCACGTATTTAATATATTTAATCCAGACTATTATATATCAGATAGAGGTCATGATATAAACCAATTTTGTGATATTATATCAGAATCATTGTTTGGATTGTGCCCTAGAGGTTATGGACTAAATAGCTTCAGGATAGCAGAATGTATGCAGTATTTAACCATACCGGTATATATATCTGATGAATTTTTAAACCCTTTTGATTTGGATTTCAGGGATTTTGGTATTATAATAGAAGAAAGGGACGCTGATAGAATAGAACAAATTCTAGGAAGTATATCTTACTTAGAAATAATAGACAAACAGGAAAGAATAGGGGAAATATACAAAGAATATTATACTTACGAAGGAGCGCTTAATAACATAATTAAGATTTTAGAGAAGTGAAAATAGCAGTTATCCACAATTTTGACTCTCATGATAGGTTTGACAGGCTTATGCAAGAGTTTATTGGACAAGGGATAAGGGATTATCAAATATTCCCAGCCATCCATGACCAATATTCTGTTATGAAGGGTATCAATCTAGCTCATAAACAATGCGTTAAGTTTGCAAAAGATAATGGACTTAAAGAAATATGCATAATGGAGGACGATGTAAGGTTTACAAATCCTAATAGTTTTAAATATTTCTTAGAAAATAAGCCAAAAGATTTTGATATTTATTTAAGTGGGATATACTTAGGGGAAATTTTAGAGGATAATTCTGTTAAATCATTTACCGGATTCCATTGTTATATAGTTAATGAAAGGTTTTATGATGAATATTTAAGTGTTCCAGATGATGAGCATATAGATAGGGCATTGTCAAATCTAGGAAAATACTATGTTTGTAGCCCATTTATAGCCATCCAATATAATGGATTTTCCTATAACACAAAGATGGATATGAATTATGATGATTTACTTAAAGAGCGTGAATTATATTAAATTAATTTTTAAATAAATTATTTTGTATTTTTAACATAGTTTTAAGTATTTTTGGTTAATCTTAAATTTAGCATAATAATGCAGCAGCAAACAAATACATACCCTAATCAACAAGTAGACCCAAAAAGTAAAGGATACGATTGGATTTTATCTTATGTTAAGGCAGCTTGGGGTGATTCTCGAGGTTATGTACCTAACAATATGCTCAATTTCGGTCAATCAAAAATGAACGAGATTAGAGAATATGCATTAGGTAGACAAAGTACAACTAAATATAAAAAAATGTTGCTCGCAGATGAGCAAACAGATAAAAGCTGGTTGAATATCGATTGGACTCCGCCATCTTTCTTAACTAAATTTAGAGAGATTGCTATTTCAAAATTAGTGCAAAGGAGATATGATATTCAAGCGTTTGCTGTAGACCCATTAGCTAAAAGTGAAGAAGATGCTTACTTCAATGAAATGAAGGTTAAGATTATGATGCGTGAAGCATTGAAGAAAGCCGGAGGGGAAGAACTTGCAGATAGCCCTGTATTAGCACCAGCTCCCGGAGAGCCACAAGATATGGAGCAATTAGAAATGGAGCAACAGTTCGGATATAAGCACGTAATGTCTATGGAGGCAGAGCAAGCTGTATCATTAGCTTTTTATCAAAATAAATTTGATGACAAAAGAAAAAGAACTATAGAAAATTTATTTGATTTTGGAATGGGTGGTTATACTCAATGGATTGATGAAAACGGTCACGTAAAGCTAAGAGAGATTAATCCTGAAAACATGGTTTTATCTTATTGTGCAAAAAGTGATTTTTCTGATTTAGTGCATTGGGGTGAAGTGAGAGAGATGTATATTGGAGATTTAGCTCCGTATTTTACAGCAGACCAAATGAATCAAATGGTTACTTCTGTCGCAGGAAGATTTGGTAACCCATCAAACTTTATGTACGGAACTGACTATTCTAAATATTGGAATAGATTTAAAATATTAGTTTTAGATTTTGAATTTTTATCATGGAACGATTACACTTACAAAGAAGAAGTAGATAGTCGTGGTAATACAAGATTTGGTAAAACTAAATATCAGGCTGCATCAAGAATGGCTGTTAATCAATTAGGTTCATTAGAAGATGAATTTAATAAGCCAATGAGTCAAACTGAAAGTAAAGGTCAAGCAGAACCTGTTTTTATGCCTGTAACCAAAAAGGTTGTTTACAAGTGTAAATGGGTTGTAATGACAGACTTTATGTATGACTGGGGTATGTCTGAAAACCAAATTAGAAAACCATCATCTTGGTGGGATACTCAATTGAATATTCAGTTATATGCTTGGAACTTCTATAAGATGCGTTTCGCTGGTGTTACAGAAAGACTTATCCCATTAGAAGATAAAGCTTGTTTAGCTTGGTTTAGATTACAGAATATGGCTAATAAGCTTATTCCGTATTTAATCAATATTGACCTAAATGCGCTTGAAGGTGTAGACTTTGGTGGTGGTGGAGAAAAAATGAATCCTACTAAGGTAATGGACTTCATTTTCTCAAACTTTGTTGTTCCTTATCGTTCAACAGACTTGTTAAGCCAAAATCCTAACTACAAGCCAGTAAGTATTGAAGCTTCGGGTCAGTTAGCTGTATTCGGACAATTGTATGATGACTTGATGCGCACTATTGATTTAATGCGTCAAGTATCTGGATTGAATGAATTAACAGATAGTTCTACTCCAAATGCAAGAACATTAGTTCCGGTTGCAAATGCAGCAATAGAAAGCACAAACAATGCACTTTATTTATTGAGCTTTGCAGATAAGCAATTGATTCAAGGTTTAGCAGATGCGGTTGTTGCAAAAGTTCAAATAGCTGTTAAGCTAGGTAAGGTTCAAGGTGTAGCTAAAGCTTTAGGAGAGGAAACAGTTAAGTTTTTACAAATTAATCCTAATCTATCTATTCACGAGTTTGGTATTTTCATTGAAGATGCGCCTCAGGATTATGAAAGACAACAATTAATTCAGGAACTAAATATTCGTGACTCTCAAGGTTTAATTGAGCCCGAAGATAAGATTTTAGTAATGAGCTGCCGTAATTTGAAAATGGCTTCTATGATTTTGGCTTACAGAATTAAGAAGCGCAGAGAACAAATGCAGCAGTATGAATTACAAAAGATTCAACAGCAAACGCAAGGTAATGCTCAGGCAGCCCAAGTTGCAGAACAAGAGAGAAGAATCACTTTGCAAACTCAATTAGATGTAGATATTGCTAAGATAAATGCTGAAAAGCAATGGGAATATATTATCCAAATGGGTAAGAAAGAAAGCGATATTCAGGAAGCTAAGATTCAAAGTGATGCAAAAGTTATTGCTCAAAGAATTTCAGCAGAAGCTAAAATAACAGTTAACAACAATAAAAAATAAAAATAAGATGGAAGTTAAATCATTACTTAACGGTAAAATGAGAAAGGGTCTACAGGATGCTTTGTACGTAGAACTATATCAATCTAACTTATGGAAAAGCCTAGCTAATCAATTACAAAGATTAGGTTTGTTTGGCACTCAATCATACTTTTTAGCAGAAAGCGCTGAGGAGCTAACCCACTATCAAATGATTGTTGAGTTTATGAACGACATGGGTGACTGTGCAGACGTTCCTAAGATTGACGCAATTACCGATAAAATAAATACACTTGGAGATTCATTGGAAATTGGTTATGAAACTGAATTAGAGGTTTACAATCAATATAAAAAATTCTATGAAATGGCAGAGCAAGAAGATTGTGTAGTTGCTCAATTTTTATTGCAGTTTATAGAGATTCAGAGGAAGGCCGTTGGTGAATATGGTGATTTATTAGCTAAATACAAAATCGCTGAAGAAAACAAAGAGATTTTGTTCTTTGATAAAGGAATGAGAAAAAATTAAATAAATTTATTTTTTTAACTAAATTTTATTATTTTCGTAACGAAAAACACAATTATGTCAGAACTAGAACAAGAACAACCACAAGAACAAAAACCAGTTTATAGAATGAGTACCGGTATTCCTATGCCTCAAGATGAGTTTGTAGAGCCTGCCGTACCAGTTCAAACTGAAAGTGCAGAACCAGTAGTTAATGAAGAACCTTCTTCTACAGTTGTAACGGAGCCGGAAGCTCAGGTTGAAGAAAATGTAACAGCCTTTTCTATGCCTAGTTTCGGTGAAGAATCTGTTGAAGATAGTAATGAAGAAGCTCAATCATCTGCAACAGTTCAGGTAACTGATTGGAAGGAGCAATTAAAAAAGTCAGACCCAAAAGAAATTTTAAAAGAATTAGGGTATGATGAATTTGTTGCCGATTTCGCAGAATTTAGAAAAAATGGTGGTGATGCATATAAATTCCTTGAAGCAAAGGCTTTTGACTGGAACAATGTATCTCATACCGATTTGGTATTTGACGAATTAAAATTACAATATCCTAATCTTAGTGATGATAAGATTGAGAAATTGTATCAATCAAGATATAAGCAAACTGATTTTGCGTCTGATGAAGATAGAGAAGTTGGATTAATTCAACTAGAAGCAGATGCAGAATTAGTTAGACAAAAGAGAATACAAGAACAGCAACAGTTTCGTATACCAGAAGTCAGTAGGCCACAAGAGGTGGACAACCAACTTCAATATGCAGAACAAGAGCGACTTCTTGCAGAACAACAACAACAAGTTCTCCAATTTTTCAGGGAACATGATGCTACGAAATCCTTATTAGAAAGCAAAAGAGTTGCGATTGATTTAGGAGATAATGGCAAATTCAATTTTAATATTGATAAACCTGAAAATTTAATGGCAGTAGCGTTGGATGGAGAAAAGTGGCAAAGAGCAATTTCTGTAAATCCGCAAGAGGCGGACCCAGCAAAGCTTATTCCAGATGTGGCTAAATTGCAAAAAATTGCATTAGTCGCTCTTAATCCAAACTATGAAAAGGACCTTGTGAATTATGGAAAGTCATTGGGATTGAAAGCTATCATTGAAGAAGGACAAAACGCACGCAGACCTGTTGGTAGTGCACCTGCCCAACCCAATGAATCATTAGGCGAAGCTTTCGGCTCAAGAGCTAAAGTGAGCACATTAGGCAGGTAAAAATTAAAAACTTTTACTTAAAAAAAATTAAAAAGATTAAAAATGGCAAACAATTTAGGTAATATTACCAAAGCCTACGTCAGCGCAATTGACCCTGTGCTAGACACGAGAGAGATTAACAAGCTCGTTACTGATATTCAGAACGATGATGCTTTAACAGACATTTTGTGGTTAGGTGACAGAAAGAAGCCTATCACTACTGGTCAACCTATTTATTACACTTTTGTAAACGAAGCTTTATTCAAACTTCTTGATACAACTGGTGGTACTGTAAATGGTTCTGGTACAACTTCTATCAACTTTACTTGTACTACTGCGACTTCTGGTCAAGCACGTAAGGATGATTTAGTTCTAGTTCCAACT
>Ga0208644_1000390_pt1 | contig 36377 bp, 42 predicted proteins | sample VirMetDEL_Nov_18_FD_184517 | JGI IMG/M metagenome (GOLD analysis project Ga0208644, IMG submission 184517) | Aqueous microbial communities from the Delaware River and Bay under freshwater to marine salinity gradient to study organic matter... | ecosystem: Environmental > Aquatic > Marine >...
GGGGCCTGCCCTCAAGCGTCCTAGTGCTTTGTGTGCCACCTCTGCTGTGAGGGTTTGGCACTCATCGATGAGGCACACACCGCTTGTAATGTTGAGGCCCTCCAATGGGTTATGCGTGGCCTCTCTAGTGCCAGGTCGATAATATGAGCGACACCACACTGATGAGCCTGTGTATGTATCTGTCCATAGTCTCAGCGTGTGGTTATATTCCCATCCCAATGGTTCAAGCCATTTACTAATTTCAGGCATCAACACTGATGAGTAGCGTGGCGTGGTGTCTGTGATGAGCAGGCTTGAGCACCCCCTGCGCCATTTGCTCACCATCAATAGGGCAAACACTAGCGCTGATGTTTTACCGCTACCCCATCCACAGCGCGCTGATATTACCTCATCCTGTCTGATGATGCGTGCAATAATCGAGCGCTGCAGCTCATTGAGATTAATCTCACTCATCAGACTCCTCATCAATGGCATTCTGCTCAGCAATGAGCTGTTGAGCCTGTGCCACCATACTCACCACCACATCAGAGCCATCACTCTTGTTTATCGTTACGTCTAGATCTCGCTTAGCCCCAAACTCATGAGGCCATCTGCGCTCAAGCAGCCACGCAGCTGCGCGCCAGTCCTGCCTAGCCTCACCTAGTGTTTTTATTTCATTGAGCAGCACAGCCTTACTCACATCAATAGCAGCCTCAACATCAGCAGATAGCTCAGCATCCTCATCACACCATCTGTGCAGAGTTTGGCGCGCTATGCCTGCCTGAGTGCATGCAATATCTCTAGTCATGCCCTGCCTGAGGTTCATTAATATTATCTCTATCACCTCTGATGTTTTTTTGTTCCTGCTCATAATGTTCACTCAATGCTGCTATTAGTGTTTTTTCAATGTGGGTATAGAGTTCTCTGCTCTCAGCGCTCAGCTCAGCCTCATCAGCTAACCATAAGCGCCTGCGTAACTCAGCCAAGATCTGCAGAGAGGCTGATTGACTCATGCGCGCTTGCGCGTGAGCGTGGGCATGTGCGTGCGCGTGCGCGTGCGCGTGGGCTGTCTCTGTTTGTAATATATTACTCATCAGCATCACCTATAATAACTGGCATTTAGCTCTCTGATATGTTGCCTATTCTCAGCCCTGTATTTTTTTCCATACTCACGCCTATATTGCTGCCAATACTCAGCCCTCTCCTCAGGAGTATCACCGTGTTTGGCGTTGCGTAGTCCTCTCTGATCAGCAATGCCTAAACAAAACTGTCTTAGCGTGGTGAGGCCAAATGGTCTTTTAGTGCGTGGGTTGATCCACCCCTCAGCCTGCATAATATCAAGCACCTCATCATAGGTAGCGCCTGCCTTTTTGATCTCAATTGCGCGTTGCTCTGCTCTCTCATATGTCTCAAGTGCACCCTCACACATCCATAGGTTTTTAATAGCCTTTGATGTATAAGGGGCTAATGTTGCAGGGTTAATATATCCCTCAAATTGTAAATGCATGGCAGCCTCTGCACATGTGATGTTTTTTTGCATAGCTCTCAGCTCTCTCACTCGATGCTCTGCTTTTCTGCGTTGCTTAATCTGCGCCTCATTTAGATTCATTGTCTAGCCTCCTCTCTAGGCTTTCAATGCGTAGTATCTGCGCCTTGACGGTATCTAGTAGAATATCAATGATCTCTCTATTTTCCTGACATAATCTAGAGTCACCATATGCCCACAGCTCACCCTGCACAGCATCTCTAATATCCTCACGCCTCACAGGTTTTGAGTCGAGTTTGTGATTAAACTGATATCTAGCCTGAGATTTACAGGCCACAAAAAAGGCTGATTGAGTGTGGTACCTAAACCATCTGCTCAGCGTAGTGTTTGCCACATTGAGAACAGCAGGCAATTTGCCAGCTTTAGCAGATGCTCTGATACAATCCCCATCAGCAGGCGAGAAGCGCCTCACAGAGTTAGGGCTGAGTGCTCGTTTGTTTCCATTGACCTGCCCATAGGCAGACTTAAAGGATTTGATGAGCTCCTGCTCAAAGTCCTCAAAGCTCATCTCTCTCATGGCCTGTGGGGCTAGCCTATTGTTTATGTCCTGCAGCATCAATGGGCGCTCATCATGAGTGATATTTTTAGAGATAAGATCATCTAAAATCTGCTGATGACTCATGCCTGATTTAGAGAGCTGTGCAATGAGATCATGTATGCCCTGTATCTCATTAATGCTGCGAGATCTCACAGGCTCAACAGGTATTTGCTTGAGTGCATTGATGCGCTCATCAGCTTGATTGCCATGTAGCTCATCAGATGGCAGATGAGCCACCTGTAATAGCTGATCATATGTAAAGCGTGGGCATGCATTGAGCAGATTGCTCACAGCCTCTGCATATGATGTGCCTGGCAGGTCAATATCTCTGAGATGATTGATGTGATTACATGCGCATACATCATCACGCCCAATAATCACCATGTAGTCATGAATGGGGCAGTTATCGAGATCAATATATAACTGCTCAATGTTCTCACCAAAATTGGCACGATGAAACCCTATAATAAAAATATAGGGCAGGCCTGTTTTAATGAGCTGATCAAATTGGCGCCTGAATGTTTGGTTATCCTCAAAAAACATTCTGAGCATATTGCCTGCCACAGAATCACCACCATAGAGCCTGCGCCCCTTGATCTCAATGAGGCATGCCACTTGTCCTGTGGCATCAAGCTCAGCTGCATCTGCCAGAGTCATGTGCACCTTTTGGCTGATATCTCGCTGAGGGGTGAGAGGTGATTTAAGTGAGCTTAATTGCTCGATCACATGGCGCTCAAATCGAGCAAACCATTTTAATTGAGAATTTACGTTTATTAGTTTACTATTCATCTGTTCATTACTCCTATGGCCTCTATGCTTGGTGTCAGCTCAGCATAGAGGCCTGTGGTTAAAGGTTAGCGTTGCCAGCCTGTGTTTGATGGGTGAGGCTCACCCCATTTAGTTTGTGGCTCAGCAGGCGCAACATGCCAAGGCTGAGGCTGAGGTTGTGAGCGCGGTGGCTCAGGTGGTAAAAATTGGTCTGAGGTTTTGACCTCCTCATCACGCTGTGAGAGGTTGCGCCATGTGAGAGCTTTAATCTCAAACATGCGTTTACTCTCATATTCATATGAGCGCAGTGAGCCCTCAATATACACTAGATTGCCCTTGCGCAGCTGCTGTACACATCGATCTGCAGAGGGCCCCCAAACCTTTACAGTGTGCCACTCTGTATCAGTCTGCCAGACTCCCTGCCTGTCCTGATAGTTTTCATTTGTGGCCATGGTAAATCTGGCATACTGCTGATTACCTGCTGCTTTTAGTTCTGGTGGCTGCCCTATGTTGCCTATCAGTGTTACTCTGTTTATTGAAGTCATTTAACTGCCTCTCTAGATCATAGATGCGCTGTGCAAAATAATCAGCTGTTACTGCTGCGGTGGGTAGGTGTCTGTTTTGATTCCAAAACGCATAGTATGTTTTGGCCTCTCTCAGTGCGTTCTCTATTTGTGCTTTGCTCATATTGCTCAAGCCCCTGTGTGATCATTTCGTTTGCTATGAATGATACAGTGCGCCTGTGCAAATGTGCTAGCTCATTGAGCCTCTGTTTATGTGATTCATCAATCCTCAGCGTTAATATTGTTTTCATAAAATCACCTCGGATTAAATGACAGCCCCCCACCACATAACCTTTGAACGGTTAGCAGAGAGGGGCTGTGCTAAATACAACCTCAGAAACACTATAGCCTATGTATACAATGTATACAATAGGAAATTTTAAAAACAAAGGCCCCTGACAGCATAACCATCAGAGGCCCCTGATCGATATTGATTCCAAAGAGTTTTTGGCGACACGGCAGAAATCAACATCAAGAAAGATTGATCTATGAGTACTAACTAATATCATTTATCAGATCATGCAAGCATAAAATCCATCATGGGGGCCTGTGTTGTATGATGGGCCTGCCCCCATGATGGCGAAGCTGACATTATGATTCTATACAGATGGCGCACAAGGTTGCAAGTAATCTAACGCAGGACACTGCTGTAATGTTTGAATGATAGGCCCTAGGCATGTGGCGCACCTGGCAGCTATAAATGGGCTATCAGCATAAACCATTGAACCGCGTACATATCTCAGCCACCTCATTGCCTGTTTGCGTGCCTCATGGTTTATTCTCACCTCTGATGTGAACCGATAATCACCACGCACTGTGTGTGCATAGTCATCAGTGAGTATTTGCAGCAGGGTGCTCTCACAGTATATCACTCGATCACCTGTATCTGTGATCATAGCAGCATCATAAAATGATCGAGGTTGTAAATATTGTTTCATATGAGCCATGCCTTACTGAGAGGTTTTGCCTGCCTGCGATCTGTGCCCATCATCTGCACAGGCTCATCAAACATCTGCACTAATCTTGACCATGCAGCAGGATTATCTAAAAGCTCATGAATCAGTGATGGCCTCAGATTTGTGCCCATGATTACTGCCAGCTCACCTGCTGCCCATTTTTCATAGATTGCTTGAATCATGGCCACGCTTTGAGCTCTAAACCAATCAGTGTGAGCGCGCCCACCACCTACGCCACCAAACTCATCGAGTAAAAGTACATTAACTCCGGTCAGCCATCCCTCAAATGGATCATCTGCTTTACCTGAGAATGACCGTTTAAGCTGATCAAATAGCTGTGTGTGTGTAACCCATCTCACAGAGAAATCATTAAACACGCACCATTTGGCAAGTGCATAGCTCAATGTGGTTTTGCCATTACCAGGTGGCCCCCACATTAGCAGTGATGGTGAGTGCTGATCATGATCATCAGTGCCACCATAGGTGAGCCAATGCATGAGCTGGTTTACTCTGTGTCTCTGCTCTGAGCTATCCCACTCATACATCTCAAGATGTGCCCCTTGTGCATCAGAGGGCAGATGCAAATCATTGAGTCGCTTGAGTCTTCTGCGTGGGCGCTCACAATGATCACAGAGATGGACTGCAGATGAGCCATCTGTTTTAGTGATCCGCACCCATCCATCCATGCACCTGCCACAGTGGGGTAGATCTTTTGCTCGATAATGGGCAGCCCTCTCATAGATGATGCCCTCAGCCTCTAGATTTGTTGGGTTTAAATGTCTGAAATCTAGCAGCTGCGCTGGCGCTTTAATGTTTTGAGGTCTATCTGCTATCGAGCGTTTAAGGCTGTTGAGCATTTGATTGATTGCAGGACTATCACCTAGCCTCTGCATATTGTCTGATTTAGAGCTGTTCATAATACCCCCCTCTGTGGAGTCTGATGTTTAAATGTTTACGCGCCACTCTGCAGCGCTCATAAAAACCTGTTTTAAAAGAGCAGTGTTGCTCGATGATTGCAATCTGCTCATCAGTGAGTTTGTGCCAGCTGTTGAGCTTTGTAGGGCGCTCATCAGTGACCTCATCAAAACTAAAATCTCTCTCTTCCTCCTCAGCCATTGGCTCAGGTTGATCATGTTGAAAATTAGGTTGATTAAAGGTTGTTAATTGTAAGGGTGCAAATTTTGCAGGGGTAGGGGTGCAAATCTTGCCACCCAAGGGCTGCAGATTTTGCCTATCTACATGGGCAGTATTTGCCACAGTGGCAATATTTGCAGGGGGTGCAGTATTTGCCACAGTGGCAATATTTGCAGTGTTTAATGTGATGATGGGCATGGCCTTACCTGCAGCGCTGCCCCATCCTCTGCTGAGCATGTTGAGCTCCTCTGCTGCCTGTAAACCATAGCGCACAGTACGAGCACTGATGCCTGCCAGCTGTGCAAGGTCTGCGACTGTGCAGGGGCCTGCCCACGTTTGCCAATCAACACGCAATAGCACAGCCATCAGTGTGAGCTTTGTGCCTGCGTTTATATCTGTGCGCCTCATCAGAGCGCGCCTTAAATCGTTTTCTGTTGTCATGTGTTCATTACCTCCTGCCCCCATATATATGAGGCCTAATATAGATAGTCAAAGTTTTTTTTGATTCAGTCAAAGTTTTCTTTGACAAGCGCTTCATGTGCTGTTAATCCTCATCTCATCACTAACCCATCACACAGGAGTAATGAACATGAGCCCTGATAAACGTGAGGCTCTAAAACGCTTTACCAAACTCAGCACGCTGGCACAGGCTGTTGAGATCTCAACTAACTATCTCAGCCTTATCATCAATGGCCATAGATCTGCAGCGCCTCAGCTTGCTGAGCGACTCGCAGCAGCTGCCAATGCACTCACCCTACAGACTAACTATTTCACCCCCTCAGATTTCACACAGGAGTAATGAACATGCACCCTGATAAAACTTTGGTAAATGACCTCTCTATTTTCATCCTTGGCTCATCTATGGTTTTACTACTCATCTACATCATGAGCTCATCATCAACAGGCTACCCACCTGCAGATCAATGTGCACAAACATTGCGCACTACTCTCAGCCCCTATCAGGCACAAGCGCTCACAGAATCTGATGAGATGCCCATCTCATATGAGACTGCACACTCATGGTGTGAGGCTCACATTAACAGCTACGCCACTGAGATCACACGCGCCACATCTTGGCCCATGTATCCTGCTGTCGATATGTACAGCGAATATTAATCACACACACCACAGGAGCAATGAACATGCAATTATACATCCCACAAACTAATCAAGAACTGATCGAGACTGCCAACCTACTCACAAACAATCATGCACAGCAGGCATATGAGCTGATTCTCAATCATGCATCATTTGGCCATCACTTTGGTGGGCATATGGGGCTTGTGCTTGTGAACTGTGTAACCATCAAAGGCAAGCCCACCATGAGAGCTGATGCCCTTGCAGGCATCTGTAGAAACAGTGGCCTGGTGAGGCGTTTGCAGGTGGTGCGCCATACTGACACACTGTGCGTGATCGAGTGTGAGCGCAGTGATGAGCCTGCAGGCGTGGTGCACACGTTTGAGTTTACATGGCAGATGGCTGAGCAGATGGGCCTCACTCGTAACAGTAATTGGTCACGCATGCCTATGCAGATGTTACGCGCTCGATGTGTGGCCATGGCATGCAGAGCAGTATGGCCTGATGCTGTCTCTGGCATTTATACTGCTGATGAGATGGCTGATAGTCTAGACCTCAGTGATCGTGAGCGATTTGAGATTACTACACAATCATTAGGTGAGGATGATGTGAAGTATGAGCCATCACAGCCACCACGCTCACAGCCTGCCCCTCAGCCATCACGCAAACCTCAAGCTCAGAGAGCCCCTCAGCCATCACGCCCACCACAACCACAGCGTGCCCCTCAGCGCTCACTCTATGATTTCAGTAGTGAGGCATCATTTTGGGCTGTGATTGCTGAGCATGATATTAATGCAGATGAGGTGAGAGGCCTATTGCATCGACTCAGTGAGGATGTGAGCGTGATGAGTACAACTGAGCTTGAGGCTTTCTTCTATGAGCATTGCCTATTTGCTGTTACTCGCCTCACTGCAAATGTGCCAGCAGAATGGTGGCAGCTGCCACAGACTAAGCGCCAGGTAGTGCATGATGGCTATGTTGCTCAAAGCCCATGCCTCACACTGTTTGAGCCTGAGTTTTATGGCCCTCGGTTGTCTCATCCTGCATGGGTCGAGGTGATGCGCTATCTTAATCATATTACTGATGATGAGAAGCGCTCAGAGGGCCTAGGCGTATTGAGACAAATGCAGCCTAATGATTGGAGCGCCTACGATTATATTATGAGCCTGTGAAGGCGTGGGGCTAGTCTCGCCCCTCCAATGATGATGAGATCATTGTTTTAAAAGGCGCAGGGGTATCGATTAATTTATGCCCCCTACGCCCTAATAACAGGTTTAGGTGCGCCTCTAATCTAGCGTTTGACTCCATCAGCTGGCTGAGCTTTTGATCTACATCACCTAATTTAGTATCGATGAGCGCAGCTCTGCTCTCTAGAGATCTCACCTGCTGTTTGATTTTGCCCATCTCCTCAGCATGTATGGCGCGTGTTTCGCTGAGTTTATAGAATAGACCAAACACAGCCAACACTGTGCCGATATCAAGTGCGCTCATATCCATTGGGGGCCCTCATTTCAGTATTGCATAGATGGTGGCACTTCCTGCGATAGCAGAAAGACCTGTGGCTAGGTACATCAATATTTTATTCTGTTTGTAACTAACCTGCAATTCACCCTCAATGATTTTTAACCGTTGCTCATAAGCTGTGATGAGCTGTTGGTCTGATGTTTCACGCCCTAGCATAATCTCTTTTTCACGCTGTAGCCCTGCAGAGCACTGCTTGACTGCCAGATCAATGGCATGTGTGCAGAGATCAGGTGAATGTTCGATGGCACTTTTGAGCTCTATAAACTCATAGGGTGTGAGCACCATGCTGAGCGTAGGGGCCACCCATCCCTTTTGCACTTTGATTGCTGTGATGGGCTCAATGTACTCACCTAAATAAATCTGATTGGCAGGGATATCAACAGGCCTAAGGGGCACTAGAAACAACATGAGCACAGATACAATCTGAATCATGTTAATCCTCACAGACTATATCAGTGTGATTTTTTAATGCATCTCTCACACGCTCAGCGCAGATGGGGCCACAATCGAGCACAGCCCCCCCTGCTTTGGTGGCCTTGCATGTGGTGAGCTCCTCATTGAGCTTAGAGGCTTTCTCAGTTTGGCGCTCAGCCTCTACTACATATGAGGCACAGATCTGCGCCTCATCTTGATGGCCTAATAGATAGCCCATAACTGTTGCCAGGCAGATGGCCACAATGGCTAGGGCATAGGGCATGGCCTCTCTGTGTGCTAGTAATTGCTCGATCATCGTATGTAAACCATCACTAAATCGCCTGCCACACGCGCAGGTTGTCCATGTGGTAATGGCGCAATGATGCCACAATGATCCGCAGTATTATCAACATAGACCTTGCCATTATTAACGGTCATCTCACCACCCTCATTAGGGATATCTCTATCTGCCAATGCGTAGGCTGTGCCAGCAAAACGCACAACTCCAAACACCTCTGCTGTGATCACATCTTGAGTAATCTGCTCTAACACGCCTACAGGAGTGTTTAGATTTTGCGCCAGTACCCATGATGAGCTTACCTCTGAGTAGGATAATACTGAGCCTATTGCTAGGCCCTCAGCTATTTTCACTTTTACCCACATAGAATTTAATCCTTTATGCAATAGTCCTAATAATCATGTTTTCGCCATTATGAAGATAATCGCCTGAGAGATCAGCAGATCCGCTAAGATATCTGATCTTTAACGATAGATAGAGGCTACTAGCCATTGATGATTCATATACAAATCTACCATAGGCAGTATCCGCATGACCCTGCCCCTCTACTACTACAGGAGGGCCAATAGGTGTGTAAACATTAGTGATACCAATGACCCACTGATATTCAATTCGTGTTGCTGTTGTGGTAGCTGGTGAAATACTTGCCTCTAGTAGAATCGTTTGACCCTCAAAACCACTTTTATAAATTTGGACAGATTGAAACCAGCTAGAATTAGCTACAGGAACATAAGCGCCTGTAGATGTATACTGATAAACTAAATTGTTTTTTGCATAGTTATTTTTAGAATCAAAAAAAATGTAGTTATCAATAGCAGCATACGGGTAAACACCAACGCCATAATATCCATAATATGTTATTGAAAAAATAGTCTCAGCAGATACATCAGAGATTGCTGATGTACTCCAATCTGTTGCTGCTTTGGCTAAAAATTGGCCATCAGTAGGCGTGTTGATTGTGATTAAATCCGTTAGTGCTGTGGATACCTCAGCCTGCCTATTAGGTTCATTATCATTTACATTGATTAGATTGTGACTCATTTATCACTCAACTTTCTCAATAAAGATAAGCCCAAACTCTGAGGGTGTGTTGCCTTGGTTAGCTATTGAATCGATATTACTACTAGTCACCATCTCTAGATTATATGTGGTGCTAGATGTAATCTGAACAAAACCACGCGCTGTGCTATTTGATGGGCCATAGGCAACGCCTCTAGAATCACCTACAACGCCATAGGCAGTAACAGCAGTGCCTGCGCTAGTAAACATTTGATAAACGCCATATCCTGACGCGCTAAACTCAAACATGGTTTGCACTCTAAAAACATAATTCCCTGCTGGTAGCGTGATTGATTGAACCCAGTCATTCTCATCAGCGGTAGCACTGCCAGAGGTAACTGAGATGCTAGCCCCTGTAATTGTGTTTATTGGTGCATCATCCCAAATATAAACTGTTTGGCCTGCATTGAATGATGTAGCAGGGCTGTTTGAATACGCTTTAGCTTTCCCACCTATCCAAATATGTTGAACAGTACTGCTAGGCGCATCCACAGCAGACCATGAAGCAGTACCACTTGAGTATTGGATGAGCTGCCCTGTGGTAGGAGCTGCCGCGCTTACATCACTGAGATCATTTAAACCAACTGTAACATCACCTTGAATATTAGGACTCTGACCTCCCACCTTTGTATTATTATGGCTCATTAGATGATCTCCCAATGTGAACCGGTTGAAACAAGTGTGATAGCTGAGTATTGTACATCCATTGTGTAATCATTTGTTGATCCATCAATGTTCTGTGTCTGTGGGTCAATGGTGATGGTACCTGTGCCCATGTTTTTAATTCTAATCTCTTGACCTGCGCTCACTCCGCTTGTGGGTAGGGTGATTGTGAATGTGCCTGTGCATGAATAGTGGTAGCCTGCCTGTGCATTGGCAGGGTCTGCAGTGATTGCGCTATAAGTCCACCCTCCACCTGATGCTGCAGCATTTACCCATGCAGAGCCATTGTAGCTGAGTACTTGGCCATTAGTCGCAGTCGTGATGGTTACATCACTCAAATCACCAATGCTCTCACCTGTAATGCCTGTGAGATATCCTGCATCATTAGTAAACGTGCTCACATTCGTAGGTGTGCCACTGAGATCTGAGTAAGCGAGCACAGCATCTACCCACGCTGAGCCATTATATCTGAGCACCTCACCTGATGCTGCCCCTGTGATGGTAACGTCTGACAGATCACCAATGCTCTCACCTGTGATGCCTGTGAGATAGCCTGCATCATTGGTAAATGTGCTCACATTCGTAGGTGTGCCTGATAGATCAGAATAGGCGAGTGTGGCATCTACCCACACTGAGCCATTGTATCTGAGCACCTCACCTGTGCTAGCTGCTGTGATGGTTACATCACTGAGGCCTGCCAATGAGCCTGCAGATGCTGCGCTATTCACCCATGCAGAGCCATTATAGCTGAGCACCTGGCCATTAGTCGCAGTGGTAATAGTAACATCAGAGAGATCACTAATGCTCTCACCTGTGATATCTGTGAGGTAGCCTGCATCATTATTAAATTTACTGAGGCCTATTGCGCTGAGCGCAGTGCTCACAGATTGATTACTCGCATTGCCTAAAAAGATCTTGTCTTGATCTAGATTAGGGGTAGCAGCTGAGCGCCCTGCGCCACCTACATTAATCACCCCATCACCATTGTTTGAGCGTACTACGCGCCCAATATTTTGCAGCTGTGATGTTTCGCCTGTGGGCTTTGTTGCTGTGAGCGCTCCTGCTGTGGTGCTGATATAGAGTGTATCTCCCACGCTAAATGTGGATGTGTTGAGCCCACCTAAATTGCCAAATGAGACAACCTGCACCTCTGCTTGATCATTAGCCCCTGCAAATGCTAGCCCAAATGCAGGCATTTTAGATGCATCATTTGCATCAGCTAGGCCCACTGTAGGTGTAGTGCCATCACCTGCTAGACCCTTAATATAGAGGGCCTGCCCTGCAGTGATTGCAGCCCCCTCATCATTCTTAGCCTTGAACCTCACAGCCCCATTGAGATCAGAGTAAGTGGTGATGTATCGGTTATCCTCAGAACCTATGGTATGAGTAGCATCTGCATCTGGCACTAGATCAGCACCTATTGAGATATTACCTGTGCCATTTGGATTAATACTGACATCAGCATTTGAGGCTGAGGTGATGGCATTGCCATTGGTATCAAGTGCACCACCTAATTGGGGGCTAGTATCATCTACAACACTCAGCGCTGCATCTACCCATGATGAGCCATTATATCTGAGGTATTCACCATCTGCAGGGGCAGTGATAGTAGTATCAGTTAGCCCTGCTAGTGAGCCTGCAGATGCTGCGCTATTCACCCATGCAGAGCCATTGTAGCTCAGCACTTGGCCATTGGTCGCAGTCGTGATGGTTACATCACTCAAATCACCAATGCTCTCACCTGTGATATCTGTGAGGTAGCCTGCATCATTAGTAAACGTGCTCACGTTTGTAGGTGTGCCACTGAGATCTGAGTAAGCGAGTGTGGCATCTACCCATGCTGAGCCATTGTATCTGAGCACCTCACCTGTACTAGCTGCTGTGATGGTTACATCACTGAGATCACCAATGCTCTCACCTGTGATATCTGTGAGGTAGCCTGCATCATTGGTGAGGGTGCTGATATTATCACCACTCTCTAGTTTTGTGCCTAGTGTGGTATCAATGCCACTGAGATGGCCATCAATGTTGCTATTTGTGGGGCTGTAATTACTCGCAGCGTGATCTGCTGCGAGATCATCAGCGCTGAGCACTATTGCACCAGAGGTAAAACCATTTACTGAGGTGATGGCATCTGTGTTGTCTATTTTGTCGATTTTACTATTGAGGATCACTCCACCGCCTATATCCTCATTAATCAGCAGATGGTCACCTACTGCCCATATACGCCCAAAGGCAGTGCCAGCTGTGTCGATGATATAAAGATCACCCTGCAGAGCATTGCTCAAACTAGGTAGCTGTGTTGTAGCATTAAATGACCCCTTATATGTGAGGCCTGCTGCAAGTGTGCCTAGCTTAGTATCTATGCCTGAGAGGTGGCCATCAATGTTGCTATTTGTGGGGCTGTAATTACTCGCAGCGTGATCAGCTGCGAGATCATCAGCGCTCAGCACTACAGCAGGGCCTGTGTCACCATTTACTGAGGTAACACCACCACCACCACCACCTGTGAATGTGTCAAATTTAATAGCCATGAGTGCACCCCTTATTTATTAAAGCCACAATAGAGGATGAAGCTGTCACCAGCTGCTGCCTTTTTATAGGCCATGCTTGTAACTGTTGAGCCCTCACTGAGCGCTTGAACATCAACATCATAACGTCCTAATAGAGGTATCACACCATCAGTGTTGCCTGTGCCATCACCTGCGCCTGCTGCCTCTCTGAGTTTAATAAATGAGACTGCAGATGTGCTCGATGATACAGCGCCCACAAATGAGAACTGCAGGCCATCTGTGAGCTGTGCACCTGTGATGGGGTTATAAAACTCATTAGAGGTGAGGCTGTGCCAATCTGTATCTGCTACTGATGAGGCATTATATGCGCCAATAAATTGGCCTGCTGTGATTGGGTTTTGAACGCCTAGTTTGTTACTCATTTTTTTTTATCCTCTTCAGTGTTGAGGGGCTGTCTTTTAGCCACCACGTTTGCGCCAGCATAAAATAAATATAATGTATCGATGAGGCCTAGCACCTCAGTATGCGCTTTATCGAGCAGGGCCAATAATAGGCATGAGCTCAATGCAGCATAAAAGCCTAGGGCCTTGCGCCCTCCTGCTCTCTCAGTGAGAGTGTTTTGTTTCACGTCCTCACTCATCAAAATCCTCACCTAGTAATCTATAAACATGAGCAATTTCTGAGCGTGCACGCTCACGAGTAATCACACCCTCACCCCGTGAGCCATCACCTAATGTGCCATGGGCGTTGCCTTCAATGGTGGTGATTGATCCTGTGCTGAGATACTCAGAGGCATCTACACATAGCGTGATGTGATCACCCTGCACTGCTCTCTTGCCTGAGTACACTACCACAATATCGCCTGCTCTTAGATTGTCAGGGTGAATATAACGTGAGGTTTTAGCCCAATTAGTGTGCAGTCTGTAACAGCTAGGAAAAATCTTTTTTCTGATCAATGGGCGTACTTTGGTATAACAAAAACTAGCAAACGCCCCACACCATGCAAACTGCCCATTTTTTACATAGGGCTCCTCCCAAGACCAATGCAGGCCTGCGCTTGATCTAATATATGTATCAATGCGCTCCTCAGGCTCACGCACATTAAGGGCCCATTCTGCCTGTGCTCGTTTGATTGCCTCAAGCGCATGCTCTGAGATGTGGGGCGTGACCTCTGCAAAATCATTCACTTCATCAATGCTGAGATCAATACTAGCCTGCCCAAGCGCTCGATTCATGCGCCTTAAATCTGTTTCAAGCAGATCAACTTTGGCCTGCAGCTGCGCCTTGGTTAAATTACTCACTAGCTCATCTCCTGTGCATTTACAGTGGTGTTGATAATGTTTGAGCTATTTGCCAGATAGGCATCAGCTCTGTGTGTTGCACTCGCATCAGCGTATGTGGTGGGCTCAAGCGTGCCCTCTGCTGATGTTATACCATGAGCAGAGCTAAATGTAATTATATTAGCGCTGATGTTACTGATGGTTAGTGCTGTGATGGCGCTGTCTTGATCGCCTGTAGGCACATAATCAACTACATCACCCACTGCAAAAAATGACACATCACCTCCATCTGCAAAACTATAGTCATTGGCAGCAACCTCAACAGCAGTGAGACTAGTGATAGCATTCACCTGCGCTGAGCTATTCCAAGCAACAGGGCTGAGGCCTGTTGTGATGAGCTCTAAATCACAGCCCTCATTCATGAGTTCTTGACGTATCGAGCGCACCATGCCCACGCCATCAGTCACACCATACTCATCACCATATCCACGCAAATGAGGTGATGAGCATTTAACATATGCGCCTAGATCTAGCAGTGCGCTGTGGCCTGTGCCAATGCTACCGCGCCACACTCTGAGAGGATCACTGAGCAAATTAAATATGCGCTGTGAGGTAGGTAAAAACTCTGCATACACATCACCTGCGCCCCTGCCAAATTGCTCAGAGCTGATGCCAGGTAATGTGAGAGTGATCTGTGAGCGCTCACCCCCATATCTGCTGATAGCCTCCTGATTATTAAAGAAGACCTCAGCCCTAAACTCATCTGCAATAGGATCATAATCGTATTCATATTTAATCTGAGTAACGATATCATCTAGGCTATCCCAATGGGGTGCAGGCTCTGTGAGCCAATCACCTGCACTGATAGTGGCTGACACATCTGCAGGACGCTCAGCACCTATAGGCATGAGAGTGATGAGACTTTGCCCCTGTGTGTTTCGCCTCATGACCATCACAGCCCCAATGAGCTGCAGTAGATTATTGATGGTCTCACGCGCATCAGTGCCCACGCCTAGAAATTGGCCACTCACTGTGAATGGGCTAGCAGCATCAATGGCTAGAAATGAATTCACATCTATATGAGAGGGTGTGAGATTGCACCCTACTGAGAACACATCATAATCAGAGCTATTATAGCCCTGCCCCCCTCCACTCATTAACAGTTTGAGCATGGCTGTGCCAGGTCGCTCATTCTCAAAACGCCCACCCATAGAGATGAGTGCACGCTCACCATCTGACCAATCACCAAATGATTGATTCTGATAAATGTAATTTCTATCTAAATGGATATAATAACCTACATTAGAACCGTTATGTGTAGCCACGCTTTGATGTGTAGCCTTAAACACCTGCTCTTTTATAGTTTGGCTTTGTCGGTCAAAGAACTGAGCTACTATATCAAATCGATCTGTGCCAGCAGTCGTAGGCAGGCCTAGGCTGTCCTCTACTAAAAGCCTATCCTCTCTATATTGATAATAGGCCATGGCTACATCTTTAAGCTGTTGTGATATGTTAGGCTGTGCAGAGCTCACTCTAATATCTCGCACCACACCTCTTGAGCTATCCTCAATAAATGGCTGTTCATCTGTGCCAATATCTAGACCATACCATAGGCGCATGTGATTCTCAGCAGGTGGCTGTGGTATGTTGCCATCCCAATACATAGCCCTATCAAACTCATCATCCATCAGTGACCTAAGCGCCTGCCACCTAGTCCACAGCCTCAGCTGTGCAGGCTTATCACCATCACTGAGCTTTGAAACTATGAGCTCATTTTGTTCATTTAATCGCCATGAGAGTAGGCCACCGCTTGTGCCCTGTGTGGTAGTAGGCCCCTCACTCTCTAATGTGCTGTTGATAATGTCAGGCCATAACTGCAGGCCACTCAGCTCATGCTGTTTGATCTCTGTGCGTGTTTCTATCTCTGCTGCATATGCAGCCTGTGCCACTGCTGTAGTCAGTGAGCCTGTTGGGGTTGAATCGAGCGCACACTCATAAACATCAGTGCCATTGATATTAGAGGTGGCTGTGATGGCTGTAGGATATGCAACATGGCTGCCCACTTTTAAACGTGGGTATCGTGGGTGAGCTGTTGATGTGTAGGGCTCATCATTTGAATCTAGACCTGTTGGCAATGACACATCAAAATCTTGAACTAATATATTAGTGCCTCTAAAAAATGTGATGGTGTTAGCAGTCTGTGTGGCTGAGTCATCCATGCGTATTTCATGCACATGTGATGTGGCTAGGTCTAGTCTCATGGCATACTCTAGAGTGTTGCCAGCATCAGAGCCATAATAGTGATAATTATGCAGCAGGCGTGTTTGGTTTAGCCCCTTGTCAGTCGATATCTGATCGATGAGCGCCACCATAGGCACTAAGCTCAGGCTCACTGTATCACCTGCCTCAATCACAGGTGTGCTCTCTATAAACCCATTGCAGACCACAGCCCATGAGCTGAGTGAGCCATCTGCATATTTATGAGCCATATAGAGTTTGGCCCTGCGCCCTCTAAATATGGTGATCTCAGTAGAGATCTCTGGCACTGATACGCCCTCTAGATCAATGCTGTGATTTTGCAGAGGGGTATTGCCTGCGCCACGTCCTGCACCACATGCCAAAACAGAGGCAGTGGCAGCGCTCACTCTCACAGACTCTGCACCTATGTGCATTAATCTAGGATAACTGAGCGCAGTAAGATTTGTATCTACTCTGATGAATCCATCTGCTCTGTCTACATTAGCTGTGATGCGTGCTGATGTGCTGACAGATCGAGCGCCACAGCGCCCAAATACTATGCCAGCATCAGATAGACCTGCTTTTCGATTAATGCCTAATGTAACAGTAATAGGCTCATATTGACCTACTCCTCCGCTTGGATCGATTGACGCACCAAAGGCCCCCACTGAAATGATGCCCTCTACATCTACATAGTTAATCCCTGTGGCTATGGTAGTGAGCAGGCCATCTGTGCCACCTCCGCTATGATAACGATAGATGAGGCCCCCCACCTCTAGTGCAAATACTCTGCGCCCTAAATCAGATGTGTAGCTCATGGTGTCACCTGTAACTGATAAACATCATAGATATGCAGAGCTATCAAGCTCAGGCTATTTACTGTGATTTTTATATTGAGTAACTCACCTCTATTAGCAGAGGGAATCACTAAAGGGCGTGGCTTGTCTAATGGGTCTGTGATGAGAGAGTTCCCCACCTCAATAGACCTGCACCCTGTGAACGCCCATTGATCAGATGGCACTGCCTCACCTAATGGTGTGCTTAATGCTGTGAGGTAGGTGGGGGCTGTAAACTCAATGCCATAATCTAGCACAGTGCCATTGTAGCTGTTTGAGCCTGTGGCCCTCACCTCTGCTGTGATGCTCACAGAACCTGCTGAGTAATCTGCCCCATATACCATGAGCAATGCCAGACGCTCACTTAATGCAGTGCTCTGATATAAAAAATTGTACTCATAATTTTTATATGTAGATCTCACTCTAGTGCCACCTGTTAGGCGTGACCCATATTTTTCAGCGCCCCACAGCGTGCTGTAGGTGCTATGAGATATCTGATAATGTGCCTCACCTAGATATTTGCAGTGGCTGAGCTGCGCCAATGCAGAGGCCATCTGTGAGAGATTGCCACCCATTACCAGCTGATTATTATAGCACCCCTGCTCTGCTGGCATTTGTCGATAGGCTGTCGGTATTAGCATGGGCTAAACTCCAATGATGCACAGGCCTGCCACATAGCCTGATGTGCTCGGTGGGTATGTGGGTGAGGCTATCCCATTTACATTAGCAGTACGCTGATCAACTCCTGCTCTGTACATGCTGAGCCCAAACTGATCAGAGAGGCTGAGCTGATCCTGCATTAAATCAATATCAAACTCTGTCCACCCATTAGCATTAATCTCTAATGTATTGCCCATCACAATAAATGAGAATGAATCACCAGCACCTAGATTTTTTACATTGAGATAGGCTTTAACATTTAAACCATTTTCAATAGTGCCCATGAATATGGCTGCAGGTGAATAGAATGATGGTAGATCACCTGGCCCTATTGCGCGTGGTGGTGATTTTGCCTCATCAAAATTATAAAGAGCTGATGATGCACCCTCAACACCAGACCAATTAAACAATACACGCCCACGCGCTCTGAGCGTGTTAATATTGTTAATTGTCTGTACTCCAAATCGAGACGATAGAGGCAGATCTGCCCCCTGTCTATTTTGGCCCTGTGGCACAAATGATCTGCTATTGATCTGTAAAACACCTGTGCTGAGAGGTGAGGTGAGCGCTTGCCAATTGGCCTGCACTGCTAAAATAACAGCCTCCTGCCCTGCAGGTGCTTTTAACTCCATTGAGAGCTGTGCTGTATCTCCTGCATGTGAGCCTGTGATGCTGACTGTGCCTTGATTAAATGAGCTTGTGTATCTGCCTTGATCAGTGATGCTGATCTCAGTGCTATATGTGGTGGCATCATTCATGGTGAGTGTGAACCGCGCTGTGGCATTGGCTGCTGTGGGGCAGTAGCCACTCACATTAATCACCAATGAGTCATGCTGTCTGCTCAGTAGTGGTATAGTCCACTCACACATGCTCACATAGGTGGTGCTATCCTGTATAAAACACAGATCATCAAACATTTGACTGAGCACATTATGAGTGCCACCTGTTGCAAAAATATAATTCTGCAAATCAGCCAAACGCGCAATCTCTGTAGTGCGTATCGTTTGCCCTGCTGTGAGCCTGCCAGGGTCTACTAATGTGGGTGTAGATGTAAAGCTATTGCTCATAGGTGTTCGATCTCCACAGACACAGGCACACGCCTCTGCAGTCGTGTGGGGTAGCTCAGATCATAGGAGGCTGTTTTCAAGCTGCCTCTAATTCTGCCATAGGCCCCATTATGCTCTGATGTATATAATGAGTCATATGCAGGCTGATCAGCATTTACATCAGCAGTGATCAGAGCGCGCCTGCTATCACCCCATGATTGATAAAAATTGATACGCTCACCATCACTTACTAAGGGTAGAAACTTGTTTGTAAAATGCCTGTAATCATCAACAGCATCAAGCAGGGCATCGAGATCAAATGTAAGCTGTGAGCTCACATATGTGCCTATGTAGTTTGCCACATAGCCCCCACCTATTTTGCGCCTGCTCTGGCTCACCTGCTCAACAGAGAGATGATGTGATTGATATGGGCGTGATGGGATGAGTACCCCACTACATTTGTAGGTAGATGTGAGCCTATAGGTGAGGCCATCGAGCACAGGCTGCTCATCTCCTGTAAAGCCTAGCAGATTGCGCAACTCATCATTGAGCCATGTAATATCAGCTATTGAATTGATGTAATGGCATTGAGTGTGGCCACTATCAGTGATGAGCCATGTGATGCTAGTTGAGCCCATGGCAGTGTTATCAAGCTCTTGCAGAGAGGTGAGGCCAAAATCATCAGCATCACTTGAGCCTGTAGCCCTCACCCATGTTGATAAGTCTTGTATGTCAGGTGAGAGACTAGAGAACAGTTCAAATGTGCCAGCGCCACCTACCTCATCAATCGTGTATCTCATATCACTCAGCACACTCACCCCACGCGCCCAATCGTGTGGGGCAGTAGCCACATAATCAGAGCCTACTAAAACAGAGCTTACTGTAACTGATCCAAACCCTAGACCATCTATAGAGCCTGTAGATGTGATCTCAAACTCAGTATCTGAGCTAATCTGCATATGGTCTGATGAGTTAATACTGATGGCCCATGATGCGCCAAATGTTTTAACTGTAGCAATATGAGCATCAGCATTAACGCTCGATGATGAGATGCGCCCATTGAGAAACAAAACCACATCATCATAAACACCCTCACCTGCTGAATAGCTAGGCAGTGTGATGAGTGTGCCACCTCTAGAGAATGGGGATAGACCACTGAGGCCGCGCATATCCCATGAGGTTAATAGCCCAAAGTTTGGGGCAGGGTTATTCAGTGGCATAATTATCTCCTAGGTGCACCACGCCTGCGCGTGTTTTGCAATGTTGTGATTCTGTCTGCCATGGCCTGCTCAGCAGCTCTCTGTGTGTCATAGATCACAGCCCCACCGAAATTGATATTAAACACCATAGGGGCCTGCTCAGCCTGCTCACGCTGAGGGGCAGGGGCTTGGGTAGGTGCGCCTGATGGCGTTGCACCACCACCACCACCTGCAGCACCCCCACCCCCACCCATGGCTTTGCCTGTTACCCCTGCAGCTGCAGATACACCTGCAAAAATAGCAGATGCTTTAAAGTGGCCTGCTGCCTCAGCCTGTCCAAATGGTTTAAACAGTGCTGCTGTGCCCTGTGCTAATTCCATCAGACTCTGTATTGCTGCTTGCCTGCCTAGTGCGATCAATATTTGCCCGGTGGCCTTGGTGAAGCTCTCACCAAACAACAGAGATGAGTATGCAGCCTCTGCTAGCCCTGCGCCATAACTACTAGCAAACTGCCCTATCTGTTCTATCTGAGCTTGTGTGCTAGCCTCAATGATGCGCTCACGCTCGATGGCCTCACGCCTGTTTAGTTCTGTGATCTCATTTTGAGTAGTAGCATTGAGATGGCGCTCACGCTCATAGCGCAATGTTAATAGAGCCATCTCTTTTTCTAGGCCCTCACTCATCATCTGCAGATCAAACTCTAGTGAGCTATATGCCAGAGTCTCAGCCTGCTTTCTCATTTCCTCCTCACGCTGCCTGCGCTGAGTCTCAGCCTGCTCACGCTTGGTGGCCTCCTGCTGATTAATCTGAGTGAGTGCTATCTCATAGCGCTTAGCAGCGATCAGCCCCTTTTCATGATTGCCCTCTGCTGCAGTGAGCTCATCTTTATAGCGCTCATTTGCAATCTGCAGAGCTGATGCACCATCAAGCGCCATCTGCTGTAGCTCAAGCTGCCTGAGCACTCTGAGATCAGCTTGTTTCTGTCGCTCAAGTGCCATCTCTTTAATGCGCTGATCATCAATGCGTTTGATTGAGCTTTTAGCGCTTTGTTTTTCTGATGCCTGTGCTGCCTGCCTTCGTTTAATCCTTAGAGCTTCGATCTGCTTTTCTTGATTAAATTCTGCTAGCTTCGCTTTGAGCTTATCCTCAAGCAGTGCCAGGGCTTTAGCATCCTCTTTATTTACCTCAGCCTGCAAAAGTGCAGTCTCTTTTGTTGCTGTGATTTCTATCTGCTGTAATTTAAGGCCCTGCTCAGTGAGATCAATCTCAGCTTGTCTCAACTGCAGTGATTCCAATAGGGCTATATTTTCTTTAACTCTGCTGAGCGTGGCCTCTGCTGATGAGTCCTCTAAATCAGTGTTGAGCTTAGCAGCTGTAGAGATCTTTTTATTGACCTCATCCTGCATGGGTAACAGTTTGCCCACCTCAGTATTATATTTTGATTGAGCCTCAGCAAGTGATTGGCGTGCCTCTGCTAAACCATCAGTTAAACCAATAGATTGGCTGAGCACATCTAGAATGTTGCCAGAGGTATAGACGCGCTCAGCCTTGGTAACCTCCTCTTGAGCATCTAATATTTTACCATAGCTTTTAGTGAGCTTTTCAAATCTGAGCTGTAATAATTCTTTAGCGACCTGTGCATCAATCGTGGCGCGTGTGAATTCTTTTAATTGCTCTGTGGTAGGTAAAACGCCTTTTTCAGACAGTGCCTCAAGTTTGCTCTGCAAATCACCTGCAGCAGCTGCCATGGCCTCTGTCCTGTTCTCAGCCTCCTGTGCAGCGCCTGAGATATTCATAAAAGTTTCATATAGGGCAAAACCTGCAGCCACCACAGCGCCCACAGCAGGCACTAGGCCCATGAGGCTTGCTGTACTCATAGAGCCCATGCTTTTAGTCGCTGCACCTAGCTCACCCATTGAGCCAACAAGCTCACCCACATTATCAGTGAGACTGCTGAGGCCTTCACCTAGTTTGCTGTTTTCAGAATCAAAGCGCTCAGCCATTTTGCCAGCAGTCTCACCAATACCGCTGAGCCCCTTTTGTGCTTGCTCTGCACCTGATAAGACAACCTCAACCTCAACTTGATTAGACATTATTTTTTGCCTCTCTCATGGTGCGTTCTGTCGCTCGATAGTGGGCTTCTTCGGTATTATAATGTAAAACCTCAATAGCCTCAATGATTGCACATGTGGGGTTTGGATAGCTCTGAGTGATAGGCATGAGCCCTGCTCTATGGCGCTGATATGCCTGCACCACTGAGGCCAATCTATTACTATCAGCTACAGGGCAAGATCTCACCTTATAATCTGCATAGCCCTCTCCACAGTCTGGCGCTATTCTATACCCCATCACATAGCGCCCCTCCTCATCAGTCATACTCTGAGGCAGGCCACGCTGAAAAGGGCCACCACAATTGCCACGCTGAGCGCGTAATTGTGGGTTTGCTCTGCATTGATCACAGGCCCACGCCCTGCCCCTGCTGTGGTTTAACCATATAGCAGAGGCAAGTGCTATTTTCCCTGTTCACCTAGCAAACTGATGCGCTGAATATGCATCACTAACTCACTGATGGTGGCTGCCCTCTGATCATCAGGGCGTATCATTTGCACCTGCTCAATGCTACCAGGCTCACCATCAATGAGGATGAGAGAGGCACTGAGCATCTCAATGTAAACTCTGTTTAAATACGCCTGATAATCAGCCATAGCTGAGCGCTCATCATCATTGAGCTCATGATGCCATCGAGCACGTTCATGCACATCATTAGGGGCCTCAATCCATAACAAGCGCCCAAGCTCACTGCGAGTGTATGCACCTGCCCTCTGCTCAGCGTCCTCACGCTCAGAGGGTGAGAGGGCTTTTAGAGTAAATCTAGTAGCCTCAGCATCAATATGCTGTAACACAGCTCTATCACCACTGCTGAGATAACTAGCCCTTTCCTCTGCAGAGGATTGCACAGATGGATCCACAGTAACCACAACCTCAATAGTATACTCTGCATTACTCGCAAATCTCAGCGCCATATTAGATGCCCAATCCTAGCCTAAATGGTGAGCATCCTGCATTACTCTCATAAGTGGCAGCTAAATCACCTGAGTAATCACCTGCATATCTGCTCTGCTGATAGGTCAATGTTTGTCTCACAATATCATTGCCACTCACATCATAGACATTGGGGTCTACAGTGAGCTGAGCTGCAGGCAGCATGATGGCACAGCCTAGACCATCACCCACAGGGCCTGTGCCAATAAGCACCTGGCGCACTGCTCGATTGAAGAAATCATCCTTGATGGTGGTATTGACTGAGCTTAGTGTGAGGCTCAACTCAACAGCCACATCTGTAATTTCCATATCACTCATGGCTAGAATGCTATTACTATGGCCCAATGGCGTGAGTGTATTGGTAACAGTCACAGAGAACTCCTCAGCATCGAGCGCCAAACGACCCTGCGTCTCACCTACAGTGGCATTAATTAGGCTAGCAGGTGAGCCACTTGAGAGCACTGCATAAGCACCTCTAAAAAATGGCGCGTTGCCTGTGTTGTAGGATGGCTCAACAGGCCCTGCTGCGTTAGCATGATCATCAGTGATATATGCGCTCTGATAGGTAAACTCAGCCATTAAGCGCCCATTGTCTAAACTGATATTGAGTGATTCCAAAACACAGCCATAGGCATAAGTTCTAAAATTGTTGCCATCAATTCTGAAAGCCACGCTTGAGCCATATGTGCCTGCTGTGCCTCTGCTTGGCGTATACCATGTTTGCAAACCTCTCGCAGCTGTGTAGCTCGATGTGCTGAGCGCAGGGCTGATGGTGACATTGCCACCCCCACTAAGGTTGTGATTAGTCACAGCAGAATACTCAGCACGCCCACTGATAGAGGATGAGATGAGCGTGCCTATGTCAGACTCAGCAAATGCACTAGCAGGGGTGAATGTGTTTGCATCCACTGCAGTAGTATTGCCTGTGAGGATTGAGGGCAATTGAGTGAGGAATCCTGCGCCCAATAAATAGCCTAAATAGTTTGATGCGTAGGTATCTGCAGCAGTGCCAATGGTGGTGAGATCAACACGACAAACCACTGAGCCTGTGCGCCTCCTCACTCTATTGCCAGAGCCATCATATACAGTATCAATCTCAGGAGGCACAAAGTATGGGCCATCACGCGCATCATTACGCTCTGAGATTACAGGCTCACCTGCAATCACAATAGGATCACGCTCACAGGGGATTGAGATGAATGTGAGCCCTGATGCTGAGGGGATGCCATCAGAGCCTAATGAGCCAAATGCACTCTCTGATGCAATGCTGAGAGATCGATGTGTAACAGCCATTTTTTATGCCTCCAAATAAAGCAGATCAAACTGCATGGTAAAGATATGGGCGATAATATCGCCCTGTGCGTCTAGTATAGGGTCTAACATGGTGGGCAGTGGGATGAGTGAAACTATGCCAGTGGTAGCAGTCTGATAGTTTGGCCCTTTGAGTGTATCAATCAACTGTGATGCATCCTCATTGATTAACCTCATCAGATAGCCCTGATCGTTTGGGATATCATAGCGCACTCTGCAATTGATGCGTGTGCGTTTTCTGCCACTGATGCCTGCCTGGCCATCATCTGTAGCAAATGCATCAATCTCTAGTGAGAAATATCTATTACTGTTTGGGCGATTCTCAAGCGCTGCCCCATATCCATTGCCCCTGCTTACAGCGACATACCCATGATGAGAATCAGATTTAGGCGTGATGCTCTCGATGAGGTTTTCTAAAAATGTTAGCGCTGAAAATATGCCCTGACTCATTTTGATAGCCCTAATTTTTTACGCACCTCAATTTCAACAGTGCGAGTGAGTATTTTTACATCATCATCAGTGAGCCCTATAAACTCACGCTTATCATTTACATGATAACCATAGCTCTGCACATGCTTGGTGAGGCCTATAGTAAATCTATCAACTGTGGCATCTAATACGATTAAATTATTCATCAGCTGCCCACTGAGCACTAGATCAACCTCAGCACTATCATTGCCACCCCTGCGCCTGCTCTCTTCTTTATATTGTTTATAACCACCCTGATAATAAACTGAGCGCCCTGTGCGTGATGGTCTGCCACCTTTGGGGGCTAAACGTGCGCCACGCTTAGCTACATAGAGAGGCTTTTTAGAGTAATCAGCAAACGCCTCACCATTGGCATCTATGCCCTTTGATGTGCGTAGCTTAATCGCTGCCAGAGTATTCTGAGCTAGTCTCAATGTATCCTGAGCTGACCACAGAGTGCGTGGTATTTTTATATCAACTGAGGCAGCCATCAGTGTTTCATGCCCCTAGCAGGTGAAAAGAATTCATCATTAGAGCTCTTGATGTATGAGCGCCATGAGGCTCTAAAATCAGTGGATGAGCCACCTGTCTTTTTTACACTCTCCTCACCCTCATCAATCACGCCATCACCATCAGCATCTATGGCTACAGATTCAAGCGCTTTACTTAACAGCTCAGAGCACCTAGCCCTCATAGCATCTGCCATATCAAGCTGAGCGCTTTGCTCATAGATCAGAGCAGCTGAGCAATAGGCATGGGCTAGCTGAAATGATTGAGCATTGAAAACCTCATCCTCAGTGAGTTCATCAGCAAGCAAATGAGATCTGATGTGCATGGCTATCTCATCGAGTGCTGCTGAGATCTGTGGTGCAAAATCACTTTGCCTGCGTGGTATCATATCAGCAAGCTGAGCAAATGTGAGCACTAACGAATCATGATCTAGCCCTGTATCAAATGGGCGCAAAGTTACTTTGATTACGCCCTTTTCTGTCTGCTCTCGATTCTGTGAGCCTAGGTCTGCTGTATAGCTCACAGTGTAACTATAATAGCCATCAGTATCAGTGAGCTGAGCAGCTGTGAGTGTAGTGTAATACATAGGCACATGCAGAGTGGCAGCTGTGCTGAGATCAATCTCTCTAGGCAATGGCTCAGCCAATATGGCAGTAGTGCCTACTATGCGTGAGAGAGTCACTGCAAAATAGGTGTCTCCTGAGGTGATCACAAATGCCCTCTGCTGATCAGCCTGCAATGGGTCTGCCTCAGCGCTCAATGTGAGAGTGCGTCTATCTGTTGCAATGGCTGTGATCGATGAGTTAGCCCTGCTTTGAGTGAGGCCTACACTAATGGCAGCAGATGCACCAAACACCTGCAACGTCACTGCACCAGTGGTGGGGCGTGGCGCTGTCCACTGAAACATGTAATCATCATTACGCGCTACTTTGATCATCTTTTGCCCCCACTGTTAGCTTTGCCAATATCTGATGCTGAGGCCTGTGTAAGCTCAGCAGCCTCAATAAATGATTCTGTCACAGGTGACCATGAGTGCCTGCAGTTATACCCACCGCCTGATGTTTTGACTGCTAGCCCCTGCCCATTATTTAAACGCGCCATTTGTGTTTCTGTCACTACCTTATTCACAAGCGCTCTGCAAAATGGGCGTGTGATGCCATCGATGGGGCCTGTGTATAAATAATGATCTAGCCCTGCAGCTGCGCCTGCTATTGCAGTGATACCGCGCCCATATTGAGAGATTTTAGTTTTGATCTCTGTGAGCTGTCTGCCCTGCGCTCGACTCATGCGCACCTGCATATTGCTCATTACTGTATTGAGAGGCACTGCTGCATTGAGATCTCGCAGGCTATCTCTCACCGTTGTTTTAACTGTGGGTATAACCACACCCTCAAAAATATCTGAGATTGTTTGAGTCTGTAGTGTTTCAACATCTGAGGCTATTAGCCCCATGTTAAACTGTGGATCTACAGCGCTCAGTGTTTTATTAACAGCCTCATTAATGCGTTGCTGTTGAGTTATAAACCCATCAATCGCATCACCTAGGCCACCTGTAATCAACAGCTCAAGCAATTGCTCATCTGTTGCCTGTAGTATCACATTAGGCCCTGCACTCTGTACAGTGGCCTCAATGGTATCTAGTAGAGATGAGACTGCAGTGTTTAGTGCAGCCTCAAACTCTCTCTCTGCTCTCACCTCAGCCTGTATTTGATCACGCCTTGCTCTAATCAATGTGGCCATCACGCCTGTGGCGTTTTTAGCCTGCCTAGTCAGATCATCAATAGCGATCTGATCAGCATCTGCCTCAGCAAGTAGCTGAGCATGTTGGGCAGCACCACAAACACAGAGCATGGCGATTCATCAACAGCCTGTTAGGACGTGGCCTAGTGTGCCATCAACCGCATGGAAGGTGTTGACCTCTTCACCCCAAACATAACGTCTTGTTTTGTCGAGGCTATCATATTGGCCTGCCACCATATCAGAGAAGCGCAAATCAAGTGCAGCCACAGGCATGCCCTTTACATTGCCAGACTTTTGCACAATCGCATCAGAGCCTCTGAGGATACCCATAAAGCATTTAGTACCATCCCAAATAGCTGCTTCTGATGAGGTTGCGCCAGGTACTGCAGTCTCTCTGAGCGCTTGCCCTACATAAATGTTAGGGATACCAAGCACATCACGCAGTACAGAAAGCACTGCCTCATCATTAAGAATCTGATTACCTGATGCAATGCCTGCAGTGCTATCACCAACATAGCCACGCACCTCAGGGTTTTTGGCTAGGTCACGAAAACAAGCACGTCCCAAAATAAGGGTGTCCGGATTGATGCCATGAGCTGCTGCAAACACAGTGTCTTTAAGGTCAAACAGGTATGAGAGAGGCTCTGAGCCTGCTGCGCCAAATGCTGCAGATGCTGCTGATGTGGTGAATGTGCTAGTGTTAAATAGCACATCTGCTAGTCTTTTCTCTCGGTCGAGCTTGAGAACTCGCGCAACCTTTCGAGCAATACGCGCCTCTTCATTGCCAGGATATTGGCTATCAAAGATATCCTCCATTGCAATGCTATCAGATGCGCTGTAGATCTTGGCCTTGAAGGTTTGGCTTGAGCGATCAAAGCCCCCAATCATAGCGCGTGATGCACCTGGTGCTCTTTCGAGATCAAGCCCTGCAGCTGCGCCCATGAAATTGCGCGTCTCTTCTAATAAGAGAGTGCCTGAGCGCTCAGGTATTTTGATGCTCTCAATGCACTTGTCTGCGATGAGCTGATTATCTGATGGCACTGCCTCAGCAACTAGGCCACTGAGGATCTGATCAACAGGATGTAAATTAGAGTATGATGATGCCATGTGGTTTATCTCCTATTAGGCATTGAGGCTGCTAGGGCCAAAGAAATACACAAAGCCCTGCTCGTTAGCATTAACCTGTGTTTGATTGATGTTAGGCAATAGGCGTGCAATTGGGTAAAAAGTCACATCTGCAGCCTCACAGGGTTGCAGCTTGCCATTGGTAGCAGCAGAGAGAATTGGCGTAGTCTCATCAATTGCCTCTGATGCAATCATACGAGTGATGCCATGCACCAAAACCTCAACAGCATCACCAGTGGCACATGCACGCTGTGCCACACCTACCACCTTGTTATCAGTAGCAGCATCAGTGATGACAATCTTGCCTGCACTGTCCATAGAGACAACAGCAAACTCAGTGATGGCCTCAGCAGCCACAAAACTCATGATGTTATTATTAGTGCTCATATGGGTTAGCCTCCAAATGCTTGAGCGTAGTAGTCAGGGTTATCCTGTCGAAATTGATTTAATGCCTCAGAGTATGTAAGGCCCTTTTCTGCCTGCAACTCTTGAACACGCCTATTTAAAGTGGCCTTTGTGATTTCCTCACCTGATGCGCCATGCCCAATCTGAGTGAGAGGCACTGCACTATTAGCAGGGCGCTCAGAAAACATCTGCCAAAATTCAGGCTGTAGCTCACGCATAGCAAATGCACTGTGCGCAACCTTCTCCTCATTGGGTGTGATGCGCCCCTCTCTCAAGAGAGCGCCAACAGCCTCACGCGCTAAAACTGCGCGCTTCTCAGCCTCAATGGCCTCAATACGCTCAGATAGCTTATTATTAGCCTCACGCAATGATTGTACCTCAGAGAGTAGCGTTGACTCTGAGAGCTTCTCACTCATGGCATAGCCTTTTTTCTTTTCTTCCTCAGTCATTTGCTCGGCCTCATCAACAGGCTCATCAGTGACCTCCTCAGCCATCTGCTCGGCCTCATCCTCAGCCTCTACAAGTTTGGCCTCATTATCTGCGGCCATCTCTGCAATTTTGTTTTCGAGTTCACGCACCATCTCATCCTTAGCAATGAGCATAGCGCGCAAATCCTCAACAGACATAGACTCTAGATTATCAATCATAGATATCCTTTCATTGAGTGTAACCCTGCTGATTTTGTCATGTGATTGCGCAGGGCGTGGGGTTAAAGTGATTGCGAGTAATTGAGCAGTGCCAATGAGTGCCCCACCATCTCTAGTGTAGACCTCACCACAAATAAACTCAGGGGATGACCAAAGCACCCCACCTGCGTTTTTAACTACACTTAGGCCGCGCTCATTATATGCAGGCACTGCATAAAGGCCATCATGCCTCAGCTCTAAATCAATGATGAGGCCCAAAGCATTGCCGCTCTCAGGTGGCGCAGGTGGGCCCCCATTGAATGGGCTAGTAGCATGTTGCCAGTCTATAATCACAGGGTCTGCAAATCTGCGTTTGCGATAAACTCGCACCATCTCAGTGAGCATGGCAAGATCGATCTCTTGACCAATATGTTCACCGCTCATGCGTGAACTTACCTGACCTAGCGCTAGGGTTTTAAATGCCCTGCCAATAGTCAGCCCCTCTGGCACTTCATATGTGGGGACAGGCTCAGCGATCTGCACCGCCTCACCATAGGCTCTGAGTGCTGTAGTTTTCTCATCTGCTGTTTTCATCTGCGTTAAAACTTTCTTGGCCCATGTATAGCCCTCATCACCTCCCCATCCCATCCAAGCCTGCCACCCTTTGCCCTGATCATCCCAAGTTGACCCCTGCTTATCAATCTCATGGCGCGTAAAATATGCCACCATGCGCTTGATGGTATCAGGGCTGAGTGTTTTACCGTTGGCTAAATCACGCGCACGTGCAATGCCTGTGGGTGTCATCCCTCTGTTAGATGCAGCCTTATCTGCTCTCACCTCAAGTGCACGTTTGGCATTTGCCTGCACGCCCTTTGGGGGCTCAAATGAGATGTGGCTATATTTATTAGGTATGCTGAGTTTAATTTTAATACGCCTAGCCATTGCGCCTGCTCCTCACTAGACGCTCAGCAAATGCACCAAGGCTGCCACCTGTTGATGCTGTGCGCTCACTCGCTGTACGCTGTGCCTCCTCAGGCAAATCACCTGCGCCTAGCCTCTCTCTGATAGCACGCTCGAGCTCATCATCTGGCGTGAGTATACCTGCCTGTACAAGCTGAGGCAACATGGCCATGCTATCTGCTAAATCATCAGTATCTAGGCCTGTGTGTGTTAGGCGTGGCAATTTTGATGGGTCTATAGCGCCATAGTTCCAACGCACCAAACGACCAATAGTGCCACCCCCTCTGCGATCAATGCCACTAATCTGAGAGGCTACCAAATCACACAGATTGATAGCTGCACGTCTAAACACGCTGAGATGTATCTCACCCACTGAGCGTGCACCTGTCTCAGTGTTGCCTAGGTCTGCAAACTGAGTAAGAAAAGCAGAGGCAATCTGTGAATCACATTTATTGATGATATCTAGAGGCCCCTGTGCATAGAGGTTAGGCTGTTGAGCATATGAATCAAACTTTACTGCTGCAGTCTCTACTAAATAGCTCTGCTCTGTGCTGAGAAAAGCCTGCGCTTGTGCCTCTGCATCATCGATCATAGCAGTGATATCAGCATCAGTGAGGCCCAATGCCTCAGCCTGTGACCTGTCTACAGTAATTTTAGGCGTAGGCACTGCCCATCTATCGAGCCCCACACACATGAGATTTGATGCGCGTTGCTTGGTGCGCCACCACCACCACACAGGGCGCAACATGCCCACGCCCTCAAAGTTTGAGCCTGTTTTATTGAGGGTGAGCAATAGCAGCTTATTTGATGGTATGGGCTCAGGGGCTACTGATGAGCCCACAATATTCTGCATCACGCCATCGAGCTGCTGAGAGTCACGGCTCAGCCACCTATTATGCGCTGATGGCTCACGGTCTGCATATTGATCTAGCCAAACTCTGATGCGCCCCTCACTATCGGGCCCTACTCTATAGACCTCCTCAGCGTATCTATAACCCAAGGGGATAAACTCAAATAGATATGCCAGCTGCTCCTCAAAGCTCAGAGACATTTGCCCTGCATAGCCATCAAATCCATAGGCCTCATTTGCAAAGCGCGCTAGCTCATCAGCAATAGCATCACCCTCAATGCCAGGCTCAAAACGCCATGATGCGCTGAGCAGTGTTTGCCTCAGCATATGCCATGAGCGCCGAACAATAGGATCAGTCCTCAGCATCTCCTCAGCCTCATGCACCCATGAGAGGCCTGTGAGCTGTGGGTTTTGTTCTTTGCCTGTGATAGTGCCACCACTGAGCTGAGTGCCAGTGATACCACGCACGCCAAAGCGTGGGGCTATTGCTCTCATGTGGCGTGGGTTTCGCTCATCTATATTCATGGCATCCCTGCTCATCTATTTGCGCACTATAACTCTGTTTAGCATTTATCATATGTGAGATTATAGATTTTATCAACACCCTCTGCTAATCTCAGCATGCTCATGGTATGCAATCGAACAAACGCATTTAACCATAAACACACAGCTGGCTGTGATACAGGGGCCATGAGCATTTTATGTCCATCTCTGCACGTCAGGATGTAGGATAACCTCATCCTCTGTGGGTGGCGTTACAGGTGAGCCACTGAGCATGCTGAGCTTTTCAATGATGGTGGTTTGCAATGTCAACAAATGATCATGTTTAATCTGCATTTGAATCTGTGCATCTCTGAGCCTAGCAATAAGTGCCTCTCTATCTGAGTTAGCTGAGGCTAATTTGTCTTTAAGCTCCTCAACCTCTGAGGGGTCACGCCCTGAGGCAATGGCCATCATCGATGAGATACTGCCTGTGATCACACCTAGTATGCCAATTAACACATCACGATTCTCATCTACTATTTTTACATAGGTTAGAAATAGGATGAGGCCCACCACCATGCATAGAAATACCACACTAAACCACCACCCCCTGCGCGCTTTCTCTGTTTGCGTGAATTCTTTATGGCTCTGCATCTGTGGCTTTGGCTGTTTGTCGCTCATGGTAGCTCTGGCAATATCTCTATGATGATGTAAATGATAGGGTCTAGCCATGTTAGGCCATTCATTAACCTAGCATGAGGATCAATAATAATGGGGGCTAATATACTGATCCACCATGCAAGGATGATCAGAGCTAGGTTTTTAGTAAACCACCATAGCCATTCTCTCAATGCTCGATCTCTCAAGCGTGATCTAATTTTTTTAGGGCCTGCTAAGCGCTTCACCTTCTCAGATGATGGTGGTGGCTGTAGTGATTCAATGGTAGCCCCTACAGTATAGATAAGCTGAGGCTCACGCACACCCTTAAATCTATATTCACCTGCTAACGCATAGCGTGTGCCCTTAGGTGTAAAATTATTAGTACGCCCTTTAACAGCCCTCATGGCCTCAGCTGTGAGAAGTACCTGCCCTGCGCCACATAGGCTCATTGTGCGTGCTGCAATGTTTTTAGCTATGCCCTCAAGCTCAATGCTTTTAGCACCTGCCATCACACTCAGCTCATCCTGCTGCACCTCCACTATCACGCCATAATGCACACCAATGCGCGCATGTAGTTTGGTTTTCTCAGGTATGCTCTGCTGATAGATGAGGGCAAAATTAACAGCATCTACAGGCCTCTCAAAGCTCAGCAAAAAGCCATCAGATCTATCTATTTCTCTACCATCAAATTTGTAAACTAATGAGCGTGCTAATCTGTCATGATACTGCAGCCATTTTGCACCCTGCAGAGCTCCTGCTCTCTGCACAAATGCTGTGCTGCCTATAAGATCGAGTAATACTATAGTGAGATAGCGCTCAGTGTATTGCATCACTCACCTCAGAACAGGCTGAGCTGATCACCTGCTTTGATTGTGGGTTTCTTGTTTGTAGGTGTTGAGGGTTCATATGCACCACCTGACCAATGAGCCAACCTTGCCTGCGCAATTTCAACATACTCAAGCTCACGCTCAATGCCTAGCATATTGAACCCCTCAAGCGCAGCTGCGCAGAGTGTTGTGCCTGATCCTGCAAATGGATCAAGCACAGTTCCATCAGGTGGGGTGATGAGCCTGCAGAGATAGCGCATGAGATCAATGGGCTTTACAGTGGGGTGTGTGTTTGCCCTTGGCTGTGCGCCACTTGTGCCTGCGTAGGGATTAGCTTTTTTCATGCCATTTTCATGCAACATCACTAATCCTGCTGAGCCCTCTTTTCTACCTGTAATCTCACTGCTGCTCACTTTAGTGAGCCCCTCCAAGCCTGCTTCACGTTCTTTCTTACTAGCCTTAGTGGTATAGAAGAATCTATCAGCCCCTTTCAGCATATCAGCAGCAACCTCATCAAGCATGACGTTTGCAGGCCATCTGCCCAACTGCTCAAGCCCTGCCTGCTTTCTCAAATATGCGCTGCTTGCCCCATTGCCAACTGCAAACATACCACCATCAATTTTGTTCATACGTCCTAGATCATCTGAAGTATCAATTCTGCATGAATCTATATTAATAGCACCACAGCCATGGCTTAAAGTATTCTGAGCTACAGTGCCCTCTAAAGGTTTTCTGATTAAAATAATAGGCTCATAAGCAGGCTTAAGAGCTGTACCCCATCCCTGCCATTTTTGTGATGCTGCTTCTTTAGGTTCATATTTATCAATGCTTAAGGCCACATTATGAGACTTTGGGAATCCACTGCCATAAAGCCACACTAGCCTATCTCTCACCTCAAAGCCGCTCAGCCTCAGCGAAATGCTCATTAAGTCCTCAGTGCGTGAGCCACTAAAAACAAGCCCATGAGCGCCTGGCTTTAACACTCTATAAACCTCACGCCATAGCGCAGGATCAGGCACCCATTTATCCCATGCTTTACCCATAAAGCCTGTGCCTTTCGCGTTATGAGTTGAGCCACTGAGCCAAGCATTAAGGCACTCAGCCACAGCTGTGGGTGAGGTATCACCTAGCCCATAAGGTGGATCTGTAACAAGGGCCTCGATACTATTAGACTCAAGCTCTCTGAGCTTCTCAATGCTATCACCATGAATAATCAAAATGTTCTCCTACTTGAACTGCCCACTTGCACACGCCTGCTGCCCCCGTTGCGCTTTAATCTAGGCTGATAATGTTTTGAGTCTATAATAGTGTCATGCCAGTTAAACATAATGCAGTCATATCTGAGCGCGTCTAGAGGATCCTCACGCCCATCCTTTTTAGGTTTCTCGTCATTATCCCATGAATAACTGAGCAGAGCTTTTCTGAGGCTGTTACCTCTGGCACGCTCACCACGTTGCCACACCTCAGCAGTGATCAGATAACGCCTAGATGAGAAAGCGCGTTTAAGGCGTTGGATGCCATTGAGGATATCTACTCTGATGGGGTCTGATGTGTTGCGTAGTGGCATGCCTAGCCCTGCAGGTGGTGGTGCTCTCATGGCTCTAAATGCTGAGGCCCCTGTTTGATCATTGCGCGCTTTGCCTGCCTTATCTGCCACCCCATCATCTAGCCATATGCGTGGCCCTGGTGCCTGTCCTTGCAGTGAGCGTGGCCATGCTATGCTGAGAATCATCTCAGCTAGCTGTGATGTAGTGACCTCAGCAGGGTTGATCTCATGGCAGATCACTGAGGCCTGCAGCCTCTCATCATAGGCCATAATTAAAACAGAGGGTTTTCTAAACCCCCAATCTATGGCAATGCGCGCAGTCATGCTCTCATTGTATTGCCAGCCTTCAATTACATGCGACTCAGTAAACTCAGAATAGATGAGGCCTGTGGGAGGTGCAGGTCTATTCATCACCATAGCCTCACGCTCAGATTGTGGCAGCAGTTTAGTAGCCTCAAACCATGCCTCTGATAGGTTCGCTTGATTTACATATGAGGTGAACAATAGAGGGTCATAGCCTGCCTGCTCAGCCATCGAGCACCACCATGCATCTGCCACAGGTAGGCCTACCAAGATGAGGATAGGTGAGGGGCCTGCCCTCAAGCGCCCTAAGGCTTTGTGTGCCACCTCTGCTGTGAGGGTCTGGCATTCATCGATGAGGCACACACCGCTTGTAATGTTGAGGCCCTCCAATGGGTTATGCGTGGCCTCTCTAGTACCAGGTCGATAATATGAGCGACACCACACTGATGAGCCTGTGTGCGTATCTGTCCATAATCTTAGAGTGTGGTTATATTCCCATCCTAATGGCTCCAACCATTTACTAATCTCAGGCATTAACACTGATGAGTAGCGTGGCGTGGTGTCTGTGATGAGCAGGCTTGAGCACCCCCTGCGCCATTTGCTCACCATCAATAGGGCAAACACAAGCGCTGATGTTTTACCGCTACCCCATCCACAGCGCGCAGAGATTACCTCATCTTGTCTGATGATGCGTGCAATGATCGAGCGCTGCAGCTCATTGAGATTGATCTCACTCATCAGACTCCTCATCAATAGCACTCTGCTCAGCAATGAGCTGTTGAGCCTGTGCTACCATACTCACCACCACATCAGAGCCATCACTCTTGTTTATCGTCACATCTACATCACGCTTGGCCCCAAACTCTTGAGGCCATCTGCGCTCAAGCAGCCAAGCAGCTGCGCGCCAATCTTGCCTAGCCTCACCTAATGTTTTTATCTCATTGAGTAGCACAGCCTTGCTCACATCAATAGCAGCCTCAACCTCATCAGCTAGCTCAGCATCCTCATCACACCACCTGTGCAGAGTTTGGCGCGCAATGCCAGCTTGAGTGCATGCTATATCTCTAGTCATGCCCTGCCTGAGGTTCATTAGTATTATCTCGATCACCTCTGATGTTTTTTTGTTCCTGCTCATAATGTTCACTCAATGCTGCTATTAGTGTTTTTTCAATGTGGGTATAGAGTTCTCTGCTCTCAGCGCTCAGCTCAGCCTCATCAGCTAACCATAAG
>Ga0208644_1000393_pt1 | contig 36315 bp, 49 predicted proteins | sample VirMetDEL_Nov_18_FD_184517 | JGI IMG/M metagenome (GOLD analysis project Ga0208644, IMG submission 184517) | Aqueous microbial communities from the Delaware River and Bay under freshwater to marine salinity gradient to study organic matter... | ecosystem: Environmental > Aquatic > Marine >...
GCTGACAGGGCTTTGAAAACTTCCTGAAATGGCAAAGTATGACACAGTTGGAAATAGTAGAAACAGAACCAACGCTTGTTTCGGAAGATGGTTTTGGCGGTACACCTGATGTAATAGGCTATGTTGGTGGTGACGGGCTATCTATCATAGATTTTAAAACAGGCGGTGGAAGCGGTGTATATCCTGAGTACAAGATTCAGATCGCGGCATACAAGGTGCTGTGGGAACAAAACAGGCCAGAGCAGCCAATTACAGGTGGCTTTCACTTGCTTAAAATAGCAAAAGAAGATGCCAGCTTTTCGCATCACCACTGGGGAAACCTAGACAATGCATGGAAAGCTTTTACACATTTATTAGAGCTACACAAACTTAAAAAACTTTTGAAATAAGGAGGGATACAATGCCAAATAGCTTATTTACACACGCAATCGGACACCTTTGTAAGGATTGGAGCACGGGAACAACGCAATCTGGAACAAGGTATGCTAATAACAGCATGGCTGTTAATGTTGAAAAAGATAAACCTGTTTTTATTAACCTTGTTGCTTGGGGAAAGAATTCGGAGAACCTTGATAAATATTCTGGTAAGGGATCGGCAATCTATGTTGCAGGAAACCAGAGCGAACATGAATATGAAGGCAAAAAAAGTATACAGATAACGGTAAGGGATTTCACGTTTATTGGCAGCAAGAAAAAAGAAAGTAGCCTTGAGTATGGCAACGAAGAAGAGTTACCTTTTTAGAACATATCAATCACGTTGCAAACTGGTATAGAATGGAAGGGTGAGTCATCCTTCAGCCTTCGGGTGGTTTGTATAAAAAACAAGTCGTGGTTGAATTTTAACCAAATTTGACTAAAAAATTTTAGGCAGGAGAATAACATGAGAAAAATAATAGCATCGTTACTTATTATATCTGCCATCGGTTGCGGAAGCATAAGCCGTGGCACAACACAGAAAATCCCTGTCAGCTCGGTACCTGATGGGGCAACCGTGAAGGTGGATGGTGTTGAAAAGGGCGTTACACCTACTACCATAGAACTAAAGCGGAAAGCATTAACTTACAACGTGCAGATAGTTAAAGCAGGGTATGCGCCATACAACGTCAATCTTGTCAGAGAAACAGATTTTGCTACAGCTAACGCTTTCATTGATTTTGGACTCATAAGCCATCTGCTGGTCGACAAGAACACTGGTGGTGCTTATAAACTTAAACCTGATATGATTCAGGTTAATCTTCAACGGTAAGGATATTGTAATGAGTTTAATCAAAACACTTATTATTGGGATATTATTTGGATGGTGTATGGCCTTTGTGGTATGGGCATCATATCAACTATTAGTTGAGGTAATACCATGACATGTCATAAAGAGAAATTTACTAGAATTGGTGCTGCACTTGCTCTCGCTTCAAACAAGAAAAGAAGAAACTCTTGGAAGAGGAAAGAGAATAGATTTTATAAATGCGAAGAGTGCGGGTATTATCATTTGACAAGTCAGAAGAAAGGATTTTAAATTTGGAAGAGTATAAAATTATTTCTGGAGAAGGAGACTTTGTAGAGCAATCTCTTAATGAATTGAATGAGGATTATAAGTTGGAAATAGTATGGGCAACAAGTGTGAAAAATTCTCCATTCTTACCAGAAATAACAATGTTGTTACGTATGAGAAAAAGACAGGTGACTACAAATAATGAAATGTAGTCACATTAACTTGACGAGTTAAAAGGAGTGATCAATAATGACAATAGATTGTGAATCCAGAGAGAGACTACTTGCAAGAAAAAGAGAAATTTATAGACAGCGAAGAGCAGAAGGATACAGCCCTTCAGAAGCCGTAAGACTAAGGAACACAGAAACCAGACAGAGACTAACACAAAAAGAGTGGTTAAAAAAGATTATGCTATTAGAAGAACATGAATATAAGCCCTGGCTCTGTGCCATAGTATGGTATCAGAATTTTGGGAAACAAGGAGAACTCTACGACCAGTGTTTAATCAGTAATTTTGACATGAAAAAGATGCTGTCCCTTAGCGAATCCATATGCAATGAACTGCTTTATAAAATAGGATTCAAAAAGAGATATTGTGGGAGTCCCGACAAATGATACCTATAATAATAGAAGAAGATGAAATAAGCAGAGTCTTAGAATGCCCCGTGTGTAAGAAACATGAACGGATATACAAAGATGATTATAGATTAGAGATATATTATTCTAAGACTTGCATTCCACATGTTGAATGTAAGAAAGAAAACAGAAGGGCACTTGTAAGAAGGAACCAAAAACAGTATTACAAAAAACTCAAGAATGGTGAAGTAATGAGGTTTGCCAAGAAGCTTAAGAAGGCAATAGAAAACGGTACAGCAATCAAGAGAGAATGTTTGAAATGCGGGAAAATGTTTATGAGTGAATCAAGATTTAATAGGCTGTGTATATTCTGTAAGAAAAGTAATGAGGGGTTTGAATATAAAAGGCAGAAAAGTACAAATCACATGTTTAGTGAAACAGACGAACAACTCATAAAAAACTTTATTACTTTTGGATAAAGAGAAGATATGAAATATATAATTTACAGATCAAAACAATTTATGCCTAAACTTGCCCAAAACTCTTTGGGCATTTTTAGGCAATGGTTTAAATTTCTTTGTTTACTGAGATTAAAAACAGAAAGGAGGAAAGGAGCAATAGTCGGTAGAAGCATTAATGAGCTTAAAGATTTTATTGATAACATTGACGATTTGGAGGATTAAAATTAGTTAAATATTCTCGTGAAAAGATTGGTGATAACTGCAGCACAGATAAGGGTTAATATTGACACCATAATAGAGAAATATATTTTACCTCTTATATCTACTATGGCATTAATTCTCGTAATTTTTTCCACTAACGCCATATTGTATCTATCTAGATCTTCTTTCAGTTTCCTAATTTGTGAGTTTTGTCCAGCATCATATGATTTTAGTTTGACTATTTCATCTGCATGAAGGTCTCTCAATTCTCTCTTGAATCGATCATCATGCTCACGATATGCCTTTTCTTCCGAATCATGATTCTTTACAAACTCTTCTATCCTTACCAACTTTTCGAATGCTTTAATCCCAAACATTTTTATATCAACTACCCCTTTAATTTTAGTAATGCAACTATTAACGCTCCAACCGAAGCGGCTGTTATAATCGTTTGCAGGATTGCTATATAATCTTTGCGCCGTGACTGTCTTATAGCTTCTTTCGTTCTTTCAACATCTTGATGCCAATTCTTGAAATTGAGGAATGAACCCATAACCTCTTCAATCCTAATCTTGGATTTCTTTGCCATAGTATCGACACCAATGGCATCGCTCTGCAATGTTTTAATCTTCCTGTCAACGTCATCCTGTCTGCCCTCAATGATAACGATACAGGTTTTCATTGCTTCAATTTTACTTTTGTCGTCCTTATCCATGATATTTTATTAGCTAGGGAAAGCATGTTCCCTAGCTAACTATTTTATTATAGGACTCTACTTCATTTTATCCTATCTATTGTTTTCAATCTCTCATCATCAAACACAGCAATCTTTTCTGTTATCATATAATTCAATTGCTTTCTGTCTCTAAGTTCACCTATCTTAGATTTATTCCAGTTTCCCATTCTAGCATAATAGCCAACGATTCTAGTAATTCCATGCAATACAGTACCATTCCTATCACCATTAATCAATTTTACATATTGTTTAGCTTTATCTGGGCTATCACAATGAGCCATGATTTCTTTTTGATCAACCTCAACTTGATGACCAAGTGTTTTAGGTTTTAAGTCATTGTTTTGTATAATCAAAATATCTTCATCATCTTCATATACTCCAATCACTTGTAGATTTGTTGTTTCTGCTAAAGCAATGTAAAAATAATTAAGATTTCTTTTTACTATTGCATCATACTCACCATTTGTTTCAACAAAACAATTTCCATTCTCACAAACCTCTTTTTCCATTGTTACTGTCATGTATTGCTCCTTTCAAATTATAAAACACTACCTAAAAAATAAACACCAAAACCGATAAACAACATCCCTATCAAATTCCAAACCTCCAAAGCATTATTAAATGCAGGAGATATTAACAGGCCAATCCCAACAGCAAGAAACATTGTCGCAACTATTACAAAGAACTTTTCTTTCATGTCTAGTATGTGGTACTTTCGACTTTCATAAACCACAAATAAGCTGTCATCGGATCGATATTCAACATATCAAAGAAGTCAAATGAAAGAATTTTTATCCGTTCAACAGCATCAAAAAAAACCATAGATGATGGATAGTTAAAATTAAACATTACTTTTTATTATCCTCCTTTTTATCACAGCCACATTTTTGTTTTTTTGAAAACAATCTCAATATCACATTTATCAATACATCAAGTATTATTTTTTTCACTTTCATTTTTTCCTTCCATCATACTAACTAAGGCTTTTTCTCATCTATCAAACCCTGCCTCCATACATGCACTCCACCAAGACTGGCAATTAACCCACACACAAATATATCTGATTGATTGAGCTCCTTCTTGCTATATGCTATAAAGCATATCCCTGCAATACAAGACATAATTACCAGCATTTTTCTTAAACCAATAACCTGTGGCATAAAATTACCTCCTCATCAACATATACATTAAAATCATAATCATTAACATTCCAGCTTTTATAAGCGTATCTGCTATTTCCATATTTATCCTTTTTAGTGTCTTAATACAAAATTACCTACATGTGTGCTTATCCATAAATCGCCATTGTATGGGTTGTAAGCGGCACCCAATACAGCAAAAAACCCAGATAAATTATACAAAGCATCTGTAAAAGTTGTTCCTAAATCATTACTTATCCATATAGGTTGTGCTACAACACCACCATTTGCCGTCAAATCCCTTCTTCCTACAAATACTTCATTTCTATCAAGCGGATTATTAACTACAACATATCCAGCAAAATGACCGCCTCCAACAACATCCAAAGGTATTCCTCCTGTTAAACCAATTTCTTTCCACACATCACCACCATAACTCCATCTCCAAACACCGTCTCTATCAGCAACATACAATTTATTCGAATTTACCGAGTCAACATCCATTGTCTTTAGCTGTACTATCTCTACGGGTAGATCACTAACCTTTGTCCATGTTGCAGTCTTGTCATCGCTTCTCCACAATTCCGATATAGCCAAGTCTGTAGCATATATCATTGATTCTGTTTTTGATGCTGTCCATATTATTTTCTGTGGGGATAAAGCCGACCATGTGCCATCTTGCCCGGCACTACTGCTTACCCAACTACCATCTTTTCCGCCAGCAAAAACATAATCCGGGTCAATTGGATCGATAGCAAGATATACGTAGTTTGAGTCTGTTGTTGTTTGATTCGTCCATGACTCGCCAGCATCTTCAGATACTATAATTTCCTTTGCTGCTGTGGAACCAACCGTAGCGATTATTCTATTTGTATCAACAGGATGCCTTACCACACTTTCACAGTTTCTTTTACCATTAGTAGACGGTACTTCTATTAATCGCCATGTTATACCTCCATCAGTTGTTTCTAAAATCCCATGATCATGTATTGCAAACAATATATAGTTTCTATCAGTAGGCGAAAACCATGCAGCGGAAGTTGAAGACGACCTCTTTCCACCCTCATATTTATCATTACTATAAGAAAAATTTTGCCCGTTATCTACCGATTTAAACACAGCGGAGTTTATTCCAGTCAACAATTTGCTTTTATTGTTTGGATGAGGTTCTATAGGATATCCTACTGAGTTTTTCTCTCCTAATGGGGATGTAAGAGCTAAATCGCCAACATCTTTATCTGTTGGCAGATCCCAAGTTTCTCCCGAATCTGTAGAAAACCACGGGCCAGTAGATGCATTTGTATTTTTCGCCCAAAGATAATTTGCGTTTGCCGGACTTATCGCTATCCGCCTCATCAACTTATCAGTACCAGAAATACTAATGCCAGTAAAACTACTTCCTCCATTTGTAGATTTATAAAGTTCGTTTCCACTAAATGAGTCCACTATTGCATATAATTTATCAAGAGCAAATGAGGTGCCCCTTCTAATAGCTAATCCTTTAACTTCGGAAGGAACATCCCCTAATTCTGTAGCTGCCCCATCATTAACAAATTTCAACAATCCGTTTGATGCCCCTGTATGATGAGAGTCTACAAAATACACTGTCGTGTCTGTTCCTATTTTGTGCAACTCAATGTCTACAATCCTACCAGTAGAAGTACCAGCATTATCCCATGTATCTCCACCATCTGTAGACTTTAAAATACCTTCTGAGTGTGTAGCTGCATACACTATATCAGGATCATCAGGATCAAAAGCATAGTGGTCGCCCTCCCACCCACCATAAAAATCACATTGTCTAACTAACTTCCAATCATTACCACCATTAGTTGTTCTATATATTCCATCAACGATCGCTGAGTCTTCATCATCTTCAAATTCTTTATGTACTGTTCCACTAGCAAAAACTATATCTTTGTTTGTGGGATGTACTTCGATTGCAACAACACCCTTTGATCTAAAACCATACCTTTTTGATTTCCAAGTCTTTCCTTGGTCAGTTGATTTCCATGTACCACTCGTATCAATACCCATCCAAACAATAGACGGATTTGACGGAGATTGTGAAATACACCTGATTTGTTGCAAACCACCACCACCAAAATGTCCAGCATCAAGCTGTGCTTGTGTGCGCAAATAGATATACTCCCATTGTTCGCCAGAAACATCCATACTACCACTCCAACCACCATTATATTCGCCATTCCACTTACTTACCCAATTGCTTTTCCAACTACTTTCACTTATAGCAGGAGTAGACGGAACAAATTCCGGCGCCCACTGATTAACTGTTACAGTAACAAGCCCATGATTTGAAGGTGAACCTAAATTATCTTTTACCGTATAGGAAAATGTATCATTTCCTGAAAAATCAACATTTGCGGTATAGGTTACGGTTCCTTGTGTATCAATATCAGGATATACTATACTGCCATTAGATAGACTTGTTTGTATTTCAAATGTTGTCCAATCAACTGAACCATCTGAATCGGTATCGTTTGAAAGAATATCAAAAGTTACTGGCATAACCCCTGTAGTACTGGCAGTATCAGAAACAGCAGTAGGAGGTTGATTACCTTGTCCAGAGCCAGCATTAAACAAATCTCCTATCTCTGATAGAGAAAGCGCATGATCAAACACTTTAACCTCATCTATTATTATATTTTGTAAAGTATCTGATGAGGAAGATCCATTATTTCCTATTTCAAAATCCTTTGAATTCATAACAGAGCCAGATAATGAAATGTTTTGACCAACAAGATTATTGTCAAGATAAGCGGTAAGAGTCCCCGCAGAAGCCGTGGCCTCAATGTTCATAACAGCGTGATACCAAGTATCGAGCGTGAGGTTTGTAGCTGTAACTCCTGCCCCTGCTGCTGCTGCATTAGTATTTCCACGTGCAAAAAAACGTAAATCGTCTTTCTCTTCGTTTGCATCCCACTTTAGAAATCGTATCCAATATCCGCCTAAACCAGAAGAACCATCATATTTACCAATTACACTACCACTAGCATTCGATGTCCAAGCCTTTGGTTTGAACCAAAATGATACAGCAAAACCAGTATCGGTACCTACATCAAACGCATCCGAACTATCTCCAACTTCCACATAAGAATCTGTTCCAAGTAATTCTATTGCTCCCGTACCTATTTTACCAGTAACCCATGTATAGCCAGAACCAACTATTGTCGCATCATATCCATTTAGTGTTTCAGTTACTGTTATTCCAGAACCATCTTCAAAAGGCCAAGAGGCGTTTCTATCACCAGGAGGGTCTCCACCACCAGTAGTTGCAGATCTTTCATTTGAATCTGAGAAAAAAGTATCCGTGTCAACAACTCTAACTTTTACATAATAAGTAGTTGCATCCGATAATCCTGTAATAGTTGCTGTAACTGTTGCTTGATTTGTTATATCTGCACCAAATTGTGTACTTTCACTAATTGTAAACCCTGAAGATGTTCCATAATGAACCTCATAATAATCAAAGTCAGAATCTAAATTTTGAGACCATGCTATATCGAATTGAGAAGTTGTTACACCTGTAGGGTTTGCAAGTGTAACCGGAACAGGTTCTACATATACACCAGTAAGAGTTTTCCATATTCCACCGTCAGCTTCCCATGTAGCACTTACACCCGTTTCAGCAAATATTCTACTCTCCATTGGAAACGGCCATAAAGGTGATGATGTTTTAACACCATCAACATAACGATATAATACCTCTGCCCCTATATCAACTCCGCTTTCGCCCTGTCCTTTAAGCGCAGTAGGCACAAATAAATATGCACCTTTCCCAAATGTAGTTGTGTCATATACAGGAGCTGTTTCTGTTTCACCTGTACCCGCAGACGCATTTCCTGAATATTTTGTTGTTACACTAGAATAATTATTGTATGTGTTAGCAAATGATGTAAAACCAGTATCGGCGCTATTATAATACAAACCCAACGAATTACTAAAAAAACTTGAATTTTTTACCCCACCACCAATTTGGAACCCTGCATCAAGCGTGTAAAAATCTTTCCATGAATAACAATAGTATAAATAACTGCCACTACTACCAACAATTGTAAAATTATTTGCGATAAGGCCACTATCCACCGCATGCCTAAAACCAGCAGTACCATTATTGATCGAAACATTATCTTTAAAGATCGTTCCCGTTACATTGTCTTCACTCGAACCATTATGAAAACCTCCTGTTGTACCACTTATATTATATACAACGTTCCCGTAAAATTTGTTATTATCCCCTACAAAAGCACCAGGTTGATGCAACCAATTAGTAATACCCCATATTGCTTTTGATCCAGCCTTTTGTGTAGCAACACAGTTTTCAACTATGCTATTAGTAGAATTATAAATCTGTATACTCACTCCACCAAGGGGCGAATCCTCGTAATATGACCAACACCGCCTGAGCGTACAGCCATCACTTTTAAAAACGGTAAATACACTTCTTCCTGTACCATAAGCGATACAATCTTCAAGTAGACAATTAGTACAATTAGAGAGTAAATATTGATCATTGTTCCCCGACACAAGAGCATCTGAGGATGACATCCTTTTCAATATAAAATTTGTACATGTTTGAAGATTAATTACTGTTCCATTTGAGTTTTTACATATAATTCCTTCAAGTGTTATATAATTTTTACCGCTTGCATATATTACTGCGCTATCATCTGTGCCATCAAGTATAGCTCCACCATCATTTTGTGCTTTAAATGTAATAGGGTTTCCAGCAGTTCCACTGATTGATATTGTTAAAGTCTCCGTATACGTACCATCCATTAGAAAAAGTATGTCACCTGGAGAAAGTTGTGTTTGAGCATAAGAAAATGTCTGCCATGGTGTACTTGTAAGTTGGCCGTCGTTTCCATCATTACCAGAAACAGGATCTATATAATACCAATTATCCGGATCTGGGTCTTCTCCTGTATATATTATAGATAACTTTGGCCTTAACGTAGTATCAGTAACCTCATCTTTAGAAATAAAATCTGCTTGTGCCGATGCTACTGCTCCGGTAGCTGTAGAAAGTTTAAAGTAATAAATCTCTGCACTGTTAGCTTGCGCCCATTGTACTTGTGCTGTTGGCGTCCATTGCATCCATCCATAACTACTAGGTACCACCGCCGTAACTCTATCCGTTGAAGTGAAATCATTACCATCACTTCCAGCACCAGCAGTAGTCCAACTTGATCCAGTTTTATAGATGTTCCAAGTCGCTTCACCTTCTACAAAATCAGTTCTGAGAAGCCTGTCAAGATTAACTGTTGATCCAGTTAAAGCAGGCACCCCAGTCCATTCATAATAAAAATCAGCCGTTACCGATGATATTGTTGCCGTATCTGGTAAGGCGCTAAAATCAAACTTACCAATAGAGTTTCTAACTGTAGTATGCCTGACATTTATGTAATCCAACGCACCGAAGTTAGTAGTGGCATCATCTGATTTTATAAGCGCATCTGTAGTGGTTGGCTGAATATCTAAGGTAGGATCGATATAAACAGGAAAGGTTAACCCCGCTGGAATGTCTGTTCTATCAAGAGTTACTATATTACCGTTAATGCTCTCACTAATGTTACCTGACTCACGGTTTGAGTCATACCAGAACGCATTACCAAGAGTTGTAATCGTATTGCCGTTAAGTTGTATATTACGTCCTGATCTAGTAAGCCCAACAAGTTCAAAGTAGATATCTTCTTGAAATGTATTTACGCCTGTCTGATTCTTTAATATGTAAAGAGGTTTAAAACCCTTATCACTTATAAGAAATCTATATGTTACATTTGGCGTATCTTTAAATACACTTACTGCAACGGCCCGACCTTTAGCATTCCTAATTATTTCACTTGATACAGATACCCCACTAACAGAACCTATTTCAACATATATATCATCTCTATTTCTTTTTGGATATACACGAAATCGGCCAACATCTTCTTTTATCTCTATACGAACATTGTTCTTTTTATAAGATTTTGTATATCCCGCACTTATACTTGTATCCGATGTTTCAAAATCAACATCTTGATAATTTCCAGCATCGTCTTTGTAATGCGAAATATCTGAACCGATATCTAACCGATTTTGCCCTCCTCCAATATCAAAGACTTTGGAGTCTTTACCACGCAAACTAACTATTTCTGTTTCAGCAAATATCGGAAATGCTGTAAATAGTATAACCAATACAACTAATAATTTTCTCATATACTCTCCATACGAAACATTTAGTCAGCCCTTGTTAAGTGTAAATCGTATACAGTATCAGTCGCACCTGGAGTTGCATGAAATCTTATAAACGGCATAGGAGATAATTCTAATGAGTCATCTCTCCAGTTACCATTAGCATCGGTTCCAACAGATGTATAAATTGTTGTAGTACCGTTTTGGTTTCGACCTGGATCTGTGGAGGTATTATAGGTTAATGTAACTGCCTCGGCCGATGTCCCTGGATCATCCCTAACGAAAGATAAAACAGCTATGTAGCTATACGGATCAAGGCCATACCATTTGCTCGAAGTTGTAACGCCAGTCGTCAACGTCACACCATCAAACACCTTCTCAACTCGCATCTTTTTTGTGCCTTGGTTTCCGTAGTACAAACTATCCTTCCATACCACTGCTCCTAGACAAAGCGATGAAACAAATACAAATAAAGCCGCTGTTGTCAACATTACCTTCTTGTCTCTAAACATTTTAATTACCTCCGCTTTAAATTTACCCTCTCTTTTTTTTCTTTTTTCGCTTATCTGCCTTACAGAATTCATCAGCGACCTTTTTTGGTATACCTACCTTTTTTCTAAACTTTTCACTATGTGATGCAGCACACATTGTTCTGTGTTGTTTTTTTGATTTACTTGGCATAATATTTCCTTTTATGGAAGAGGTTCGCCAACCTGCTCAGGCGAAGTAGTATCGCTTCTAACCGTCTCATCTGGGTTGTATTTCCCCTCATGAACAGCATATTCAATCCCAGCTTCCGACATAGACTTTAAAAGCTTCCCGAATACAACAGCCGCCTTCTCACTACCAGGAGGCAAACTATACCCTTCTGTAAGCCATCTCATCGTTGATGGGGTTGTAAACAACTTCCCTATAGATGGAGGGGCAATTGATACAAACACAGACAAACCTGTAAGGTATCCTGTAAAGATACCAACAAACGCCGAAGCTTGCGTTAACTGTATCCACACTCTACCTATACCCTTGCCCTGTTGTTCTCCTGAGTTTTTCAACGCCCGTGCAAAATTGTCCAGTCTTCTTAATTCACCTTGTTCATAAATTGTTTTTATCGCTTCCTTTCCAAGACCATTTCTACCATACATGTTCTCGATAAGGTTAGTACCTTCCAAAAGTCCTGTGTTTTTATTTGTAGATTTCCTAAATAATGACATTGTATTCCACGCTTTAACGTTATTCCATGTTTCAACATCCAATGAACCCTTGATTCTCTTTATAGCGGAAACATTATTTGGAGTAAAAATCCTTTCAGCGACTTTCTCTGGCGCGTCTCCATATTTTTGATTTGCAATCTTTGAAAGCCTTCTTATGAGTTTATTGTTAAACCTGTCCCTTGCAATTGTATCAATATTATTTGCCTCTCTCCAGAGTTTGAGTGCTTCAGGTGAATGCTTAGATAACGATTTCTCAATGGATTGATCGACCATTGCAGCTAACTTCTTAGTTACGCCAATAGCTGGAGCCTTGTCGAATTCCAAAGCTATCCTGTCTGCCTCTTTAAGGAGCAATGACCTTAAGTCAACCGCTGCCTGAAAACTAAGCTTGCCATCTTGTAAGCTAACCATTTTAGCGATATTAGCACCAGAAATTTTAGCACCAAAATTCTTTATTTCCTCAGACCTGCCAACAACTTCTTTTGCAAATTCCTTAACACTAATGTTATCACTACCAGGCTTTGTAATATCTATTATTCCACCCATATCTTTCGTGATATTTTTAGCTCTTTCATAAATAGGATTTGCAAGGTCTTTCATTAACTGTCTGCTTACCTCAGTACTATTTATTATAGCCTCTCCTATTTCATCATCTGTAAGCCTTTTCCCAACACTATCTATAAAATCATCAGCATACTTACCAAGTTTTTTCGTTCTATCCAGTTCAAATTTCTTTACAAAACCGAAATCCACAAGAGCGTTTTTATTTATATTGTGGAGAACATCAAGTATTTTACTTTCTGTCTTTTCTGGCGGTAACAAATCCGTGTCAAGGCTCTGAAGAAAACGACTAGACCTTACTCCAGTATTTGTTACTTTCTTTCTGAAAGGCGCAATAGCTCTCTGCCCTGCTTTAACCGCAAGCTTTGATCCAACTCCAAAGCCAAGGTCAACACCTCCCTCTATAGCTGATTCTTTTAATATCTGCAAGTTAGATTTATTTTCTGCTCTTAACAACTTCCTAACATATCTCTCTATCGCCGCACCACCCATAGCACCACCAGCACCACCTATCAGATTAAAACCTGGAGGGGAGGCCAAGGCACCAATAGTACCGCCTATAAGCGATCCAGGCTCACCAGCATTTGCAATTGATTTAGCGGTCTTTACACCAGGCAAATTAGAGAATGTATCGGCAACAAACCCTGGACCGGGGGTTCTGCTTAACTCTGCAAACCTTTGTAATTCAGGCTCTTTTGCCGTTTCTACCTCTAATACATCAGGTTGATCTATCTCTGGCACAAAACCTCTCTTACGAGCCTCATGAAGTATTACAGTATTCTTCTCGTTTAAGAGTCCTCTTCTCTCTCCCTCAAGTAACGCTTCTATCGTAGGCATATTTATTATTGTCCTAGAAATTTTTTCATAAATTCTTCATCACTTACATTAGAAAGATCAAGCTCGTCTTTCTCTTGTACCTTCCCAGGAACCCTGAGTCCATTCCTTATCTCTTCTAGCCATGTCTGGACTCTCTCTTTATGTACCTTTAAAGACTCAACAAATTGTGTATCTGACATATCCAAAGCCGGTATAGCTTCCAATGAACCTGCAAGCTCTTGTTTTGATTGGGCAGTACCAAAATAAAACTTCCTCAACTCTGTTTTCATAAGGTTAACTCTAGTCCTAAAGTTTGCCTCTTTTGGAGTTATCCTACCTGTTTTAGACCTAGCTCTACCTAGCTGTGAATCAAGCATACCTATAAAATTTTTCCCCTCTGCTGGTATTATATTTCCCTCTGCATCTTTTGTATCTACTCCGAACATTTCCTCTATCTTTGCAATTGCACGGAGACTGGTATTTCCATCTGCAACAGGTTCGATCAACCCTGCTGGAAGCTCTCTTTCTCCTCCACCCTGAGTCTTGCCAATAAGTCCAGACTGAATATCTGCCTCAACTGCCCTTGCAACACTAGGATCACGCTGAGCAGCGAGTTGGTCTCTTACACCAGTTGACAACCCTTTGTCTCTTTGTGCAATACGCTCTGCCTCCACCTGATTAGCTAATGCTTCTATTCGCCTTAACCTATTCAAACCCTGAGGTGACTTATCGTTTCTAAGTCTAAACCATGTTTTTGCGTCTTCATCTGATACGCCCTGCCCACTCGGATCATCAATATATTTCATAGCAACATTAACTAAGGCCATATCCTCGGCACGCTGTTGACCAACAAGTGCGTCAACATACGGTTTCGCTGCAACATCGTTGCCCATAGCATTCAAATAGTCAGCATGAAAACCAGAAAACAACCTCAACTTCTCTTCTGTAGGTTTATTACTAGCTACCAAATCCTTCATTCTCTTTAGTATTGGCATTCCCGCATTTGGTATAGGTACATCATCAGGTAATTCAGGTAATCCGTATAACTTTGCTTGTCTATTATATGCTTCATGCCGGAAAGTATCTGGCTGTAACGGATCAGTTATAATACCCAAATCCTGTTGAACTTGAGCCATTTTTAACCTTATCTCCTGCTGCCCTACTTGCTGTTGGTATGCTTTCGTGTTACGGCTGTTTTGTATATTACGATCAATAGTGCTGGCAATACCAACACCTTGCTGTATACCCTGTACTAAACCTCCTAATGCTGTAGGTGACATTTTTTGCTCCTTTTATGGGAAATATTTACGTATCAATCCATATGCTCCGGCACCGCCAAGTTGTCCAGCAAGATTAAAAGCATCACTTCGAAACTGTGAAGAGTTTTGTGAATTCGCAAAATTCTGTTGACTTAACAATCCAGCATTGTTCTGGAACGTTGGCAAAGTAAATAAATGCTTTAATGGCAAAGCCTTTATCTCGTTAGACTTCCTGCTTTGTAAATCAGATATAAGACCAAAGTTTGCCCCTATATTTTGTTGTCCTGTTTGCAGTTCCCCAAACCTCTCTGCACTCCTGGCAAGCTTAAATGTATCATTGAATGAGTTGAGAGCTTGAACACCTGTTGTTGTGTTTGCCGTTGCTGTAGCTGGATCATCGCCAAGTATTATATTTCCAAGTCTTGCCTGCCCCTCTTTGAACTTGCGGAACTCTTCTTTCTCTTGCTGCATGAGTCCCTCTGAAATTGGTAACTTCCCCTCTAAAGCCCTTTGCTGTCTTTCAAGCTGAAGTTGTAAATTTTTGTAATTCTGCTTCTCAACACCCGGAAGTGTACCCATAAACTCATCATCTGTCATTTGCCTGTATATGCCACTGGCAGGATCCTTTATTAACCGCATAGCCTTTAATAATGCATCTCCAAGAGCTTTATTCGCTCCCTGAGCATCTCTCAAGCTTTGTAACCCCAGCTTTTCAATTTCAAGCTCCGTTGCAGTTGGCTCTATCTGTTCGCTGCTCATTTTCCAGCCCTCCCAAGATCAACTAAATACCACATAACACCATCGTTGAAGCAATATGGTTTTTTTGCCTTAAAATAATATCTAATAAATGTCTCTTGTTCTTTAGTACACGCATGGACAAAAGCTTTCGAGTACCCAAGCTCCTTGGCTATCGCAACAAAAGACTTTATGAGTTTTCTGGCATTATCAATAGTCCTGTATGGTGTATCAACGTAAAAATGTTGTAAATGGGGAATATCTCTTTTCATGTTTATTCCTATAAACCCCTTAACTATATCACCATCTTGCATATAACGCCTTATCATTTCCATTATGTAGTACCCGGAAACCCAATTGGAACTCTATTATAATTACGTGGTTGAACAAAAACGAGACCTTGCCTCTGGAACTGAGGTTTGAATGCCTCTTGTACGGGAGGCGGAGACTGAGAACCAACATTAAATGCACCAGAAAACGCAAGCCCAGACTTTCTTGGTAACCCAATAGAGATATTAGGCAATTTTAGATCAATATTTGTATTAACTCCTGCATCAACGGTTTTTCCACCCTGCAATGCGTTCAGCCTCCCCTGATATTCGTTAAGCCTAGACTCCAATGTATCTATACCAAGACCAAGTGTAAGACCATAATCATTCTTAGCAAAATCTGATCTTTCAAACAGATTTCTTGCAATACCAAAACGATTTATGATAAACTTCTTACCATCTACCTCTTCAACCCTCTCACCTTCACCCGGTATATATCTACTTGGGTCTCCAGCGTCAACATTCCCCAGTTTCTCACCTTCAAATACATAGTCAAACTGTGTTTTTGCCCTCTTATATTCAGGAATTGCTGTTTGCAGGAACGATACCTCTCTAAAATCTCTAATACCTTTAAATTTTGGATCTTTCAGTATCGGTTGTAAGCTTTCCTCAACTTGAGACAGGTTATTTAGAAACGCCTGGTTCCTCGCTTGCCTATCAGCAACACTTGTTGATTCGTGTTGAATAGCGTTCATTTGTGCTGCCAATTTGTTAGCTATATCGTTCATGCCCAATCTCTGCAATGTGCCAATAGTAACACCACCAACATTGTTAAGCTGATATTGAATAGAGTTGACCGCCCTTCCTGCATCTCTAAACGCAAGCCCTTGTCCTCCAATATATCTAATCAAGCCAGCATCACTATATTGTCTTACAAGGTTCCCCTGAGAAAGTCCTTGAGGACGACCAAGCTTATCAAAAGAAATGCTGTGTTTCTCTCCACCACCAAACAAACCCTTTGTAGCCTTGCCAAACAAACTTGTCGGAGTTGGCAACCCGAATATCCTGGCTGCAACACTATAAGCACTAACATAAGGATGTATATTGTCTAGTCCTATTACTTCCGGCATATTAATCTACTCTCTTTTTCAAATACGTGTAAACTGGCCTGGCTATCTTTCTTATAATATTTGCCTGTGCGGGATCGGGAAACGCATTATTTATAGCACCAGACACTTGATCCCATGACGGTAAATTAGTCTTTTCATTGCTTATTTGAGTTAACAGTGCTTCTTCTTCCGCCTTCTTCACATCATTTTCAGCTTTACTGGCAGACCAAGATCTCAATATCTCGTCTTTCTCTGCCTGGGTTAAGTCAACCTTAACACCATCAACCATCTTATGCGTAGGGACTTCTGCCATACTAAAACCTCCATTTAACCAAGAAACTTATAAAGCGAAATACTACCGCTTTGTATATTTCCAGAACTCATTTTAAACCGTATACCATCGTTTACCTCAGCAGCATTCCTGTCACCAAAAAGCAAAGTACCCGATAAACTTGGAGTGTCGTTGTATATTACCGTAATACCTTCAACTCTCGTTCTGGTTGTAGCACTTGCTAAATTATAGATAAATATCTTTCCTGAAAGGCTTTCCCCGGCAGCAACCCCAAAAAAAGAATGATTCAATTGTATATTGTCTGTTGTATTATCTCCGTCTGCTCCGTTTGCTGGACCGCCTCCTGCCGCCTCCGCCGTTGTAAACAAATACGCTTTTTGATAATCACTCGCCCCTGTTTTCCATGTAGATGAGGTTGACAACACCATATTAAACAATGTACTAGACTCCGCTGAACACACAATATTGTCAAACTTCACCATATAAAAGTCTGAGGCAGCAGTTAACCCTGCTGTAAAATCTATTGTTGCCGATACGCTTGCGGTCTGTTTCTGAACAAGATCCCATCCAATCAGTGATTTTGAAAAGCTCAACATCTCCCATTTGCCAGCAGCATATTCATGCATAACTGCAATGTCACCAGCAGCAGTAACTATGTTTCTTGCATACGGCAATATAATATCGGTCGCATGGTGGGTCAGGGTAAGGACGTCATCAAATTGTAGGCATTTTATTGTACCAACACCAACAGAATCAATACTCGTTATCGTTGACGTACCAGTTACATCGACACGTGCCCCATCATTTAATACTGGCAATGCCGCACCACTTGCAACATCAGCGCCTTTCGTCCACAATACGCCCTCAGCAGTGACGTCGTGGTTCCATTGTGTAGCAGAAGTGTTAAACTTCTTTATGAGGGAGTCTATTTGATATCTATATTCCCTCAACTCTTCCTCTAGGTTTAAAGGTAAGACATCGGCTGCTCCTGCATATGGGTCTTTCTTCGCTACAAATGCTGCAGCATCAGAGCAGGCATCGTCTATACTTGACGGCTTATTGTTGTTTATGTGTTCCTGGTTAGAAACATTTAAGTGATCGGCTAAAACCAGTTCACCTGCTTCAACCGTATATGTCATAGAATACGGATACGCCATTAGTTCTTACCCTCCCTCAACACTGTATAGATAAAGGCATAAATTTTGTAGATTGCTGTGTGATGAAGAAATCCTCATCAAGACTGTTATTAAAAAAGTAGTATTGTATTCTCTTCCCCGGATACCCGATATCAATAGATGTTTCAATGTTCCCACCGCCAGCATATACAGACTGACCATAGATTGCAGTATCATATACTGCACTACCACCAAGCAAAGAAATGGTTTTCTGGCCTATATATTTATCATCGACATAAATATTAACATATAGGGTATAGCCCCCAGACTCATCACCAACAACCACAAGAGAGTCAAATCTTTTTTTCATAAGCGGATTTCCAAAGTTATTTCTTGCAAGTTTAAAACCGCTTGAATAAGGATTACCATTATCATTCTTAGAAGCGGTTTCAAGCTCCCAAACAAACCCGTCATTCCATCCACCAGTATATACCTTGTGGACTCCTGCACTTTTTCTAAATACAGCAGAACATGAACACTTAAACCCACTGTCAAAGTTAACACTGCCTTTTATTGTCCACCCGCTTTTTGTTCCACGATCAATATAATAACAGAGAGCCGTATCAATATATGTTTTCCCCTTCCTAACAACAAAGATATACAAACATCTATCAGCCTGGTCGTACGTCATGTGAAAGTCCTGAACAAGAGACATATTTACGTTGTCAGCTATCCACTTGTCTATGAACGGTTCTCCTGTTGGAGGAACGGACGTCAAAGATGCACGCTTATAATCTCCGTATGTCTGAGCAGTAGTGACTGAATATATTACGCCCTCTTCAGTCATGGAGACGATATCGTTCTCTACAACAGCAATTAACCTGTCTGATGCTGTACCACCCTGCCATTGTGCCTTATTGTAACCCCATTTAGCAGTGTCTGTGTCGCTATCATCAAAGGTATACATCCAATCCTTGCCGGAGAAAACTATCCTGTCTCCATATTCAAAACCGTTAAGTATCCCAAAATTATCAGCCGTGTCAATTACTGTTTTATACACGTTCAGGTCAGAGAAATCTGGTTCAGTGACACCATCCTGGGCACTTTGGTCTGATGCATATACTATATACGGCTTTGTCTTGCCTCCTATTGCCCACAGCCTGTCAACTACACCCCTGCCATGTGTAATCATCTTTTTCGGAAAATTCGTTGCCCAATCAGTTGGCACACTAGCAAGTGCGGAAGTTGACCCTGTACCATTCCAAACATGAGGAGTGTTGTTCCCGGTACAAATTATACACAGTCCATTAAACGTTACAAAATGCACTGGTCGATCAATCGTTAAACCTGTCGATATTTCTGTAACATAATCAGTGTATATCTTCCCAGTACTCATAGCCGTCAAGGTGTGAAATGTACCAGTTGTATCTTTATACTGATATGTTCCCCAATTTCTTGGAGTAGTACCAACAATAGCTGTTCCATTCACGTGCGATGTACCACCTCTTTTTCCAACACCACCTCTTACCAGGCTCACATTATTCGTGTTCCCCACAAGGGCGTTAGGCTCAGTTTGGTCTACATTACGGTTATAGTTATAACCTGATTGTGCCAAACTAACATAATATTGTTCTCCGTTATATCCCAATACTATCCCCTAAAGAGTAGTGCATTGTCAACCGTTGTAATCCCTGTCTTCGTTGAACCATTCTTGTGTTTTATAGCATCAAGGTATTGTTCAGCAAAAACAAACACTTGAGGCAATAATTTATTATCACAATCAGATGCCAACATAACCGCAAGGTTATAAATCATCGCTGAATTATATTCCGTCGGTATACTGAACGAATCGTCTAAAGCGGGCTCACTAAAAGGCTTTTCGCTGAATAAATGTAACTCATATGCAAGGCTTGGAGCATAATCAAACTTTATTTTGCCTAGTGGGTATTGCCTGTCATAAAATAGAGCAGACGGTCTGTTAGACTGTGACTTTGATGCAATGTTATTATAAACGTTCTCTTCCATATACGTGTCTATCGGATAGTCATAGCTATCAATCCTTACATATGCATCAACGATTCTCGTCGGCCTAACAGTATTAAAATCACCTGAAGCTCCTATTGTATAATCAGCCTTACCAATAGTCATTGTAAACGTCTCGTCTGTGAGATAAGGAACAATCAGGCTGTCTATCGACCACGACGCCAACAAATTATGCAGGTCTTCTAGTCCGTCTTCTAATTTCTGCTGATCAAGCGTTTTTATAGCACCTTTTCTATACGCAGATGTGATTATTTTTCTAGCCGTCATGTCAGGCAATTCGAAGTCTCCTTATCTCTTTTGCACAACAACATTAAATACATTGTCTATTGTAGCAGCAACCAATAGTTCTACCGTTATCACTCCTGTTGCAGCAGCAATCGCAACACTCTTAATAGTCTGATCCTGGTTTGTAGTAGGATAAATAGATATTATCCTTCCACCTTTCAGCTTTGCATTTGCGGCAGACACCCCTGAAGATGCAGCAGCAGCGACCGTGACAGATACTATCGTAAGTGCGTTAGGATCTGTCCTTAAGGTTAGTTCTCGTGTCATTTCTTCTCTCCAACTAAAATTTTAATATGTGCTGCATATAGCCAGAGACCATACGCAGCACACAAATTGCTTAGTTACTTACTACCCCATAAGTCTGTGAGCATACTCTGGATAACAGACATCTGTTCCATAAAGCACATCTAACCTCTTAATGGACTTGAATGTCAATATATCAGGATGCATGGAAATAGTAATTGTTACGTTGTCCTTAGTTGCTGTGTACTGCTCCAATCCATCAATAGGAGCAAGAGGAACAGTCGCAAGGGTAAATGCATTCTTGCTGAAAGCCAGGTTCGCAGTATGGCTACCATAGAACGTAATAGCTGCGTCATCAGCAGGTAGCGCCGTAACATTCTGGTAGGCACCAGTGCTGACAATTGCAGGCGTAAAGGTGATAACGTTAGCTGCGTAAGAAACAACCCTGAACTTCATCACGTTGCCGGTAGACTGGTAATTCATTGGATTGACAGAATTAACACTAGCAAACGAAAACACATCACCAACCGCTGGCGTTCCAGAACCCGTATCAATTGTCACAGTAGTATCACCTGTAGCAACGGTATCATTTACTAACCATCCCGATATCGTTGCTTGCGTGTGTGTCTTCACGTTCTGGTCCATAAACACTTGATATCCGCCCATCTGTCCCAACTGAGCACTCTTGATTATACCGTCAACATAGTTAGGAAGAAACAAACCTTTTGAAGTCTTCACCAGTTGTGCGTGACTTGTAGGATTGAGAACAAGATTCCTCGCCCCAGGTACACCGTGATGGTTCTGTAAAGCCGCAGCATCAACAACATCTTCAAAGTCAAGATCAGACGCACCTGCCGGGCCGCTTGAATAGTATACCTTCTTGTACAAGTCCAATATATCCATATCCACCTGATTAGGTAGTTTCGCCATAGCGTCAACCAACACCTCTTCAAAAAACCTCTCAGGTGTTAAAGAAAGCTCTAACGCTCCGAACTGAAATGGAATTGTCTTCAGAGTAGCAACCTTAAGTGTGCTTGACTGCTGTTGCACATCTGCTATAGAACCAGTAATATCCGGTCCATCAAGAATGGTAGACCTTACTGGTTTGTTATAGGTTATAACATCACCTTTTCTGTGAAACTCTTTCGTCAATTCACGGTTAACTAAATTCCCCATAACCATGCTGTTAACAAAATGACTAACAGCCATATTGGAGATTACCTTCATAGCCGTTGATTGACCCATATTAATTAATGTTTGTGCCATGTTTTACACTCCTTATTTTATACCTAAATACTTCTTTGATATACTATCAGCATACGAAATAGACAAGGAGTCTACATTGTCGTCAACAGGGTTTTTGATAATATTGAGTGGACTAGGGGTCTTTGTTTTGTTGGAACCACCATACCCATCACACTTCAACTCAAGCTTCCCTATCTCTTTTAGTACATCGTCATTGTCCATAGTTTTAATTTTCTCCAGTTCTTTTGGGTTTTGTGAAAGATAGTAAGCTATTCTCAAATTATGCTTACTGAAGCTTATTGCCTGTTGGGCATTTCCATAATCAGTGGCAGATACAACATCTTCAATATCTGGAAAAGTGTTCTTTAGACCAGTCAATTGTTCCTCATACCTCTCTGAACTCTCTTCAAGACGCCTTTTATAAGTATCAGAAACCTTACTGCCCTCTTTCATAGCATCGGTATAGGCAGTTATCTCGTCATGATACTTGTCCCACGCTTTCTGATAGTCTTCCTTCGAATCAAAGTCATCTCTATCTGGAACAACAGGCTTTTCTCTCGGAATAGACCTCAATCTCTCCATCTCAGCTAGTTTATGCTCTAAAGCCTTCTTCTCAGAGACTATCTTGTCTATCCTTCTTTGAACACCAGGGTCAGTACCCGCCTTTGACTTTTTAACATTATCATCTTCAGTCGCAGACATAATTGACTCAATCGATGTCCCCTCTTCTTTCGCACCCAAATCAATACCTTTTTCCTCTGCGGTAGCCGTGCCCGCTTCATTTTGTACATCCCCGACTTGAACATCCTCAGATTGTTTTGTCTGATCCAAAGTCATAACTTTTTCTCCATATTTCATATCCCCAGACTTATCCGCCCTCTGGTACAGGCTCTTCTTCTTGCTGTTTTATGCCCAAGAGACCCGGTAGTAACTGTTGGAGTCTTTCACCGAACTTTGTTGCACCAGGCCAGTCTTGTAGTTTTGCTATCTCAGGAGCCAACAATAATTGCAACTGTGGTGATCCTTGAGAAAATGCTCTCATTTCCTCTGAAACCTCTTGCCTTCTCGTAGACATTATTTTTACATCTTCCACAACATCATACTTCCCTGAGTTTAATTCTATTCTATATATATCACCATTTTGTGTCTCAATATCCTGGTTAAGAGGCACAAAAGAGTGTTGCCCATCTTCCCCGATTATTCTCTGTATCCTTGCACCATCGTATACTTTTGGTATTGCCTGTATAAGCTGCCTGACGGTTTCGAGTATAGCTTGTCTGAAATTATCAGGAAAATGAAAAGACGCTAAATCTGCTTTGTTCGCTCTGGCATTAATAGCAACACTAGACCTCTCATTGCTTCTTTGCCCAAGGCCAGCCTCAGATCTTCCTATAGCATCATGAATGTCTCTCCTACATATCTCTAACATTGCAGCGGACCCAGAGTCCATTTGTGGAGGCGGCTCACGTCTTGGCGACATACCCTTGTCAAATTTAAATTTTATATATGCGTATAATCTTTTATGAGCATTTGCCCATGCGTTCTCATTTCCTTCTATCATCTTATCTGTTACAAGATATGGAGCCTTGTTTGCAAGTGCGTATTTTTCTGTTGCGGAAGTCTTCCAATAATTATACAACCTCTGGTCATCTTTAGCACCTTCGATGAGCGCCCGTTTGTACAACTTTCCATTAAGCCATACCCAATCACCCTGTACCTCAATAATTGGTATAGCATCACCTACCCACTCCCCTTTTTCCAACACCTGAGATGCGGTTATCTTACACCATTTAACTGCTTCCGTATCTGTTTTCCTTCTCTTCTGGGCACGCCACCCCTGGCTTTCCATCTCTTTTATTTGTAAGGCGTTCGACTGTATATCTACTGTTTCCCCGGTAATATCATTTATTAATTGCACTATTTCATAATCGTTGCGCTCTTTATAGAAATATTCAGCAATGTAGACAGACTCCTCGTCATACCACATACTTCTGTCTTCATCAGTCATTTCAAAGTTTTCTTCAACCGCTTTCGGATACAGAGAAGCAAACTGCTTTTTGCCGATTTTTGTTCTTATAAAGCCAAATCTCCTGTCGGGATCAAGATAAACAGACATTGGATCTTTTATAGGCACTAATAATAATTCCTGGTCAAAACTGTCCGGCAGATATTTTGTTACAATACGCCAATAACCGACATTTCCTGCTATGGCACACTCCCCACCCTTAATATAGATTAATTCTGCATTCGAACTGTGCTCTATATGCCGTATTATACCTGAAATAATTTCAGCAGTAACTACATCACCCTTATCATCAACAGGGCGGACGTTACCAGCTATCCTCTGCAACCGCTCATTGTTAGCTACATGCGCAACCTGTACCCTCAGCTTATCTGAGGTAAAACACGACCTCTCCTGTTGCTTCCTCTCAGCTTGAACATCATCAGGCCACTGACCATTATCAATGTTATAGACAAATCTGACATTCTCTTTGTATTTGTCTCTATTGTGACGGTCAGTTTTCTCAAGATAAGAAAACCTTACTCTTGCTTCAGATAATATGTCATCATCTACTTTCATTTCTTGTTTATATAACCCTTAGCAGTCTCAAGCCTGTTCTTTGCGCTTAAAATCGTTCTAGCAGCAATTGAATAATCAGAATGCTCATCAGTATTTTCAAGAAAACAACTCTCACTTATATTACCCAACTTTGATATCGCATCTTCTATATCACTAATCACATTACTCTTATTATATACAGATACTACCATTGCTGGTTTTTTCACTTCAATACCTTCGCTTTTTACCTCGGGAACAATGTTAGTCCTTGGCTTACCCCTCTTACCCGAATAACCACATCTAGCTTCTTCAGCCATTGTTTTCCTCCTATGCCTAAATATTCTATTTAGTCATTTTAAACTCACCAACTCAAACTATTTTCTACTCCCATCCCAACACTAACTATGCGCTCTCTCGTATACTCCCGATACTCAACACCTGTTAACGTGTAACGGTATAAGTTTTCCATAAAATCGTCATTCACCTTCTCAATCTGACCGGTATCTTGGTCAATAGCAAGTCTTTGTATCTCATAAAGAACACCATTATGAGTACTAGAACCAAAGGATTGTAATTTGTCAAGAAAAAACAATATAGGAATCTTATTCGGTCCGGCAAGCCATTTTCTTATATTCATAAACCCACTAGTTTTGTCTTTCTTTGCAACATGAAGTTCTATCCCTTTTGCATCAAGTCTCTCTTCTATTACAGCAAAAGCTGACTCTGTGTCTTCAAATCTATTCTTCATGTACTTATTATCTCCGGCAGAAAGCGGATCAATGTACACGTCAGTTATATTCCAGAGAGTATCGCCTGTTTTACGCCTTATTATCAAGTCTGCTATTTCCTCGGCAGAACAATTAATCCAATGTTCATCAATTGCATAATGGCGATTATGTTCATCGCACGCATAAAAAGATATAGCATGAGGTTTACTAAGGTGAAAATCAATCATTACTGTTACTGGCCAGTTTGTCGGCACTTTGAAATCCTCAGAATTCCTTATTATATGCAATGAAGGGTTAAAGTTCTTTATCACTAACCCAACAAGTTTCTTAAATGTACCAAAAAATCGAGACGGTTTCTCATCAATTGCCGTATCCTTGGCAAATCTGAGGAACTTAAGATCATTTATAAGATGATGCTTACTTGACTTTGTTTTATCGAGTAAAAACTTCTCTGCATCACTACCTTGGTCATCAACATATAGCAATAACCGAAAAAATTCCTTCTTATCAAGTGTGGCATCACGCCAATACTTTGTACTTATCCCCCCAAGCCCCATCTCAGTTAATACACAATCATCTTCAGCATAAAATATCTCATTATCAAGGATACAAAGATCCTGTAACACCGCAGTGTCAGTTCTGTTCTTTAAAACTAATTCATCCAGTATCCATGCCTGTGAAAGAGGGGTTGTGGGAAAAACCATCTTTCCTTTATTCCCGAACAACCCCCTGCCCATCGCTTTAAATAACCCAAACGGAGGCGGCTCATCAGCTATCCAACCATGACCACGCCAACTCTCAAAAAGTGCATAATCCATCCCATGTGTCATTAACTCAAGCGTACTACCACTCTTCATATCCTCCCATAACCACTCAACACCCGCACTATTTTTCTTTATCACAAAATCTTGAAGAGGTAACCACTTCTTAAGCTCCCTAACCACAACTTGCCCTAAATGATGATTCCAGTCCTCACCCGTTAACCTTATCTTAACAGGTGGTTTTATACCTAAAGATGACGGCTTATAATACAAATCATTAACTTTAACCGCTCCCGGATACCCAATATCAACAACATTCCACGCTTCATAACCCTTAAGCCATGAACACACAAGAGGACAAATAGACGTCGTCTTCCCAATCTTATTAGGAGCAGGCGCCACGGTTATTAAATTAGTTCTTACCGCTTCAAATAACCTCTCCTGCCATAAAAGAGGTTCGTAAAACTCCCATAAATGCTCTCGTGTATACTTCTCCTTAATCTCATACTGCGCAAGAAGCTGGCGCTCAATCTCCTGCACCTCACGATGCAACTCCGCATCACTTATCCTGGAAACCGGCTTCAATCCCTGTATTTTAGTACGTGGCCGACCAGGAGGCTTACGCTCTTCAGGATATAAACCATTCTTGTCTTTAACACGCCTTCGCTTCTTATCCTTGGCTCCCTTGGGACGACCTCCACTACTACGCCGACCATCAATACAATACTTGACAACTTTCTTCTGGACATCACTTGTATTATTATTAACAGTGTAAGACATAGTTGGAAAAAATCCTTTATTTGGGGGGAATTTTCTGTGTCACTAGTATATATACCACCCTTCCTTCGCCAGGGCACATACCCCCCTAGCCACAATGGGGTACCCCATACACAAAAACCACTGTACCAAAATGCGATACTTCGCATAATGTATCTTATACGAAATGTTGAATTTAAGGACACTGTTCATTTTGGTTCCCCATATCTAAGACACATAAGGGTTTAGGAACTTGGTAACTTCTTGATACGCTCTAAAACTTCACGTTTTCGCTGCTCAAGTTCCTCAATATTGACGTTTACCTGGTTAATTGTGACATTCTGTGGAGATTTACCGGAAAGGCTTAAATATTGCTTAGTCATCTGGTCTGCACCAGCGATACAGGGGATGAGATCCCTTTTCGTAAAAGCCTCGCTACTGTTGACAATGTCATCAAGTTTATCCCTAAATTTCGTCGCTAAGTACTTACTCTGTAAGGCTGAAATAACATCACTATTATCCAAAAGAACGATCATATGGTCATAATGTTGGGCTGTGAATTGACTTATCCTTTGGTGTGAATACCCTGTTAATTTAGCAATTTCCGTACACTTATATCCCTTGTTATACATATTAGCTATAAGTGGCACAGACAATTTAACCCTAACCTTTGGTAGTTTTGGCAAATTTGCTATTACATTTTCCATGGTATTTTATTTAATGACTAAATAGAATATTTAGGCAGTAGTGTATGACCAAATAGAATATTTGGGCAATGTTAATAATTTTAAAGCTATTAATCCTAATATATAGTACCTTATAAATAATGACTAAATTTTAATAAATTTAGGCGCAGTAACTATCTTTTACTATCACTATGAGTGGGTCTCTCGGTTGGCAGCTAACACTCTCGGCGATCTTCTCCAACCTCCACCACACAGACACGACCTTATTAATTAGTGCTGCAAGGACTTATTTTTGTGGCGCCTTGTCTGCATTGCGTGTGTGCAGATACCTTTGTATATTTGTCAAAGGTTAGCTCTTGACAACTATTACTTACAACATATTAGTTCTTTTGTCAAGTGTTTATTTATTTATGACCAAATATGACCAAATTTTAATAAATTTGGGCAATAGAATATTTGGGCTAGGCAATAGAATATTTAGGCGTAATATTTTCGCAAGCTTGGGTTCCATATATGTTTATTATATAAGGAGTTGTCATTATATATACTTTTTAGCGAATATTTTACGTATTTTTTATATTGTTGTTATTATAGCACTTAAGATTTTATGTACGAATGTTTTGCGTTTTCTGGATTTGACAAAAAAGATTAAAAATAAACATTATTTCTTAAGTTGTTATAGTTGGGGTGTTTATAAATTATTTATTATTTTATCAAGGCATGGGGCATAATGTGTGCTTATATATACTCTTAGAATGACCAAATATGACCAAATAGAATATTTGGGCATGATTAAATTATTTTACAATTTTTTAAGGAGAAGCAAAATGAAAGTGTCAGATGGGTTGTTTGAAATTATATTAAAAGACTTTATAAAATATTACAGACTCAGGAAGGATATTAATACTCCTGATAGCGACCAGAAACTTGCACACAAAATAGAAGAGTTTTTGTGTGGAATAACAACCAATATGCAAATAAGCAGAAAATGACTAAATTTAATAAAATTTAGTCATGCAATGGAGGAAAAAAATGAGAGATAAACAGTTACGGATATATAACCTTGAGAGATTGCTTCGCTGGCGTCCACATCACTACACAGATAAGCAAATAAAAGAAATTGAGTTGGAGATTAAGGCTCTATCGGCATGTGAGAAAGATATGTTATGTGAGCATTGCTGCAAAAAATGCCGAAGAGAAAATTACGACAATTGCGAAGAGTGTTTATCTGAGCACATGGACATTTTAAGGAATGACTAAATATGATTAAATTTGAATATTTAGGCAAGGATTTACTAAATTTAGGCAGGAGAGAAAACATGATAATAACAGAAGTTGATAGAATACTTGAAATAGAAAGACTTAGGTCTGAAAACATGTACCTAAAAGCAAAACTAAAAGAAGAAGAATCAAAAGCTAAGCTGTATTACAATATACACTTAGAAACATGCAGGCAAGATGCCGAACTTTTTAAAAATCTAGTAAAAGGAAAGGGGAAAGAATGAACACACTAATAATTACACTAATAGCAATGATAATATTCACATGGCTCGTATGTCTTACACTTGGTGACGGAAGAGATCAAGATGAAGTGATGTATAAAGAACTGACAAAGAGAAAAGAAAGGAAAAAGAAATAGTGAGACATCGTTAAAATCGACGAGGAATGCACACAAGGCACCAAATTACGGTTTTGTCAGGCTTATCATATAACCAGTTAAATAAGCATTGACATTTCTTTTATAATACCTTAAACACATCCAAGAGTAAAAATTGATACCTATTAGGATAATGCAATAATTAAGCAAGAAATGCTATTTAACGGCTTTCTTGCTTTTATTGTTTATTGTTGTTTTTTTATACACAAAATATGTAATTGTGCGAGATGTTATCTCTGTCTCCACTCTCTCTCGATTAGATTGTTTGAAAATGAATTTAATTTTCATTTGCCAACTTCTTTTTTAGATTCCAAATCCTCATGCAAAGCAACCGCATAAGTTGATATCGCTCGCTTTCAAGAATTTTATATCTGCCTATCATTTTAGGCTTTCGTAATACGCTACACTTCTTTTGCCTAAACTTTTTAGGCATTCCTGTTTCTCTCACAACTATTATACCAGCTTTTTCAGGCGCATGTTCAAAGCACACATCAACTATGTTTTCCGGGACCGCAAAATATAAATACTTAATTTTATTACTGTCATGTCGCATTTTTTTTAGTTTGTCCCGGATAAGATCAGCTTTACTGGTTTTGATTTCGATTTCAATTACGTACCCAGCCTTACTCACAACCAGCAAATCCGCTTCATAGTGCCTGCCCAACGACTCATCATATAAAAACCCCCAACTAACATTTGGAACAATGAGGTTTCTCCGGCAATCAAATTTCTTAACAAGTGCTATCTCGATATCAATGGTTTTCATAGTCTTCATCCTCAGTATCCAAACAACAATCCTCACACCCCATTGGCTACTCTGACCTTAATCTATCCTTGCAATGTTTTTCACAAAAATGGGAAAAAGTGCACACCTTTCTCGTCCCAAAACAATCACACACATTTATTATGTCTTCTTTTTCATGGTATTTATCTTTCATTCTCAACCTCACTCCTATCATGACACGGTTTACATAGAGTAATAAGATGCTCAGGAGAACACAAAAGGTATTTTCGTATCACCTTGTATATAGCATCCCAATTTAAGACACCTTTCCGGTGATGAACTTCTACGTAAACCTCTTTACCCTTTGCTTTTGATTGTTTTATACCACACACCTGGCACGTATAATTATCTTGCTTAAGCCTAGCCGCACGTTCGCGTGATTGAAGGCTTAATCTCCTCAAAGCAGCTTTTATATTTGAATTCGTTGTATGTGGGAGTTTCTTCATACCTCTATCTCCTCGTTCTTTACCGCTCCAATAGCCACATAGTACCGCCTGATTAAGGCTCTCTCTACCTCTTCATGCCTATCTTCCAAACATTTGCCACATATAGGATAAGTAAGCATTCTCTTTTTGCCTATTGGCTCAAATGGGAGTGATTTAAAAGGGGTATAAATTCCAAAAGCCTCAGACTCGTTTTCACACAAAATACATTTTTTACCCTTATGTTGTTTTTCAAGCGTTTCAAACAGTTGATCTTCGTTCATATTTCTACCTCCAATAAACTACCAATAAACTTTTTATAATCCCAAATCACCTTTTTCATATCACCAATTTCCTTTCTTCCTGTTTTGGCACCGTATCTTTATTATTACGTTCCCATGTCCTGATTGCCGCTTTCCAGTCTCTCATCTTTGTCTTTCCTAATAACCAACCTCTTGTTTTATAATAGTCATAAAAATAAGCACCGTCAACATTGTTGTTTCTCTCTCTGCAATAAGATACTATTTCATCAACACACGGTGCTTTAAATACGTTTCTCTTAATATATGATTCTCTTATATGATTCTCTTTATATATATGTTCCGTACCAGAGTCCGTTTCCTGTTCCGTACCAGAGTCCGTTTCTTGAACAATGGTTTCCATTGTTCTTGATTCATGGTTTCCATTGTCGGGATTCATTAAATCATGCCATAGGAATTTATATTTATTAGGCTTTCCAAGACCAACTCTTTTTGATTCAATAAGTTTTAATTCTGCCAGTCTTTTTATAATTTTATTAACAGCATCAACTTTTAACCCGACCTCAACTGCTATGGTTTCCTGTCTCGGAAAACATTCACCATCTTTTCCGGCAAACTGACACAACCTTGCATACACTATTTTTTCACTTGAACTAATATTTTCACATCTTGCCAGCCAATTTGGTATAAAACAACCTATAAACATTTTGTGTGGATTAATATACTTCATCTTTACTTAAACCTCCCTGAAAATTTGTCATACTTAAGGGTTATCATTCCTGGTTTGCCTATATCCATAAACCTTGTTTTCTGTACGTGTATTTCAACGTTATCGCTATCATTGTCTAGGTCTCTCCATACGCATATGCCGGCATCGGTTTTATTCCTGAAATGAGCAGAACCGCTTATATCATACATAGTTGGAACAGGATATTTTCCGTCTTTACCACGATATAGTTTTGTTGGGTGAGCAACCAGCCAAATATGAATATCGTATTGTCTTGCAAACCTCCTGATCTTTGATAATGACTCAGAAATATATTCTGTTTCGGTGCAATTCGTTCTCCTGCTGTGGTCTAATTCGTTCCACGGGTCTATAATAAGACCGTCAACTCCATATCTCCTTATCATAATCTTTGTCTTATCAAGGATATGGGATATAGTAAGTTCATCATCTGGAGGCATTACAAAATAGAAATGTTCATCTATCCATTCAATGGCATTGTCTAGCTCGGCACGGCTCATGTGTCCGTTATACCCCTTGCCAAACTGTTTACCGACATAGCATTTTGCTAGCTGACTGGCATGTCTATGTAATGGGAAATTTTCAGGACTGAACACCGCAAACCTGTAACCCTCATCCTTTGCAATATTTATAAGCATAGCGTCAAGAAATGTGCTTTTACCGTGCGAAGGAACTCCAGTAACAACTGTTATCTGTCTCTTGGCTATGGTGTAATATGGGTCAAGTTTAAACCAGCCTGTTGATTTACCTTTTAAAGATAGGCCATCTTCATAAGCTGTTATTATATCCTGTTTTATATCATCCACAGTGAACACTCCGGCTATTGGCATCGGTTTAGCATTCTCTATGCAGGATATAAGGGTGAAATCGTTTTTAATTAATACTTCGTTTGCATCTTTGCATCCCTCAGGCCATGTTACACGATAACACCGCTCATGCCCGAACCTTCTAGCCAGTTCTGCCTCAAGTATCTTTCCTGGTGCGTCATTATCAACCGCAAGTATTATTTTTTTTACGTTTTCAAAATACTTTTCACAAGTCTTTATGAAATTAAACTTTGAATGGTAAGACTTGGCATTTGTCGGAGGCGCACCATCAGGAACAGACACACAATTTGTAAACCCAACCATTTCAAGACTCAGTTTATCAATTTCACCCTCAACTATTATAACCTCTTCAGAATTTTCAATATCATTGAGTCCATAAAATATTTTCTCCCTGCCTGCCTCCTGTTTAAACTCCTTGTTTCCACTCCTGTATTTTATGTTTACAACTTCTTCTTTTCTTAAATACGGAAACTGTATCCACTTACCGTTTAATGTTATTTTGTTTCTGTCAAGAATATCTTTTGAAATGCATCTTTTATCAAAATACGCAACAAGTTTATCGGTAATGGTGCCGTTTAGTTTTATTTCAGGTGGTGTGTTTGTAACTCCTTTCTTGCCCGAAAATCCGCAATGGTGGCAGATATACACACCTTTTTCATTTGTGGTTAAACACCTTTCTCTTGAATTTTTTCTTGTGGGGGAACACTTAGGGCAAATGGTTCTTGTTTCCATATTATTTCCCCTTTCTGCACATATTACATTTTTGTAATATGTTTTTATCTATTTCTTTGATGAAATTAAAAAAATCACGAACACGCCTATTGTGTTTTTTGTCTTTCAGGTTTATAGTATGAAAACATTTTCTTGATTCAATATTTATAATAAATTTTTCCGTGTCAAATTCAAACTTATAACCACTATTTTCAACCCAATCCATAAAATCATCAAACCACATTGTTTCATTTTTTGACTCTTCTCTTTTTGTGTCTTCTTCAATATAATCAGCCGCCTGAATAATTGCATCAACTGCATCTTTTAAAGCCTCACTAATATGCTTTGGTTCCATATTGTACCCCTAAAATAATAAAGGCTTTTACCAAACCGATGGTAGCGGTTCAATAAAAACCTTTGGTTGTGGTTATAGGCAAACCACAATTTCATTTATCATGCTACCATCATGATTTATTTCTGGTAATCATATCACTACAGCAGTACTAAGTCAATCATTTTTTATTAACCCTTCAAAATACCCATCATCCTTACCTTGTAGGTATGCATCATTAATCGGTCGTCGTTGTTTTTCGTTTTCACACTCCAAACAATAATATTCCTTGTTATCATAATTCCAAATCTCAAAATAATAACCAAGAAATGGTATTCTAATCGACCACACAGCGCAAGGCACTTTCGTAACCGTCATTTCATATCCACATTTTTTACAATTCATTATTAAGACTCCCCATTTTTTCTCCCAGAATTAAAATGTTTATCTAAAGCATAACAAATATATTTGTTCACCGTCAAATCCATTTTCTTTGCCTGAACTCTTAACTTCTCCCGTAGGCTATTATCCATGTATAATGTTACCAATACTTTATAATCATCTTTCTTCATAATAAACATCTCCTAAAAAAAAATTAAAATTGTTATTGATTTATTGATAGTAATTAGTATAATAAATAAAAAACTTAATTGCAAGAACTTTTTTTAAGGAGGACAAAATGAATAGTATAGACAATTATGACGATATGGTTGGGAAGAAATTCTTTTTACGAACTGTGACCTACCATTTAGTAGGGAGGGTTACAAAACGTGTTGGTAATTTTCTCGAATTAAGAGAAGCATCCTGGGTTGCTGATAGTGGTAGGTTTATGCAAGCTATAAAAGAAGGTACCTTGGAAGAGGTTGAACCTGTTGGTACTGCTTATATCAATTTAGACAGCGTCACAGACTTTTTCCCTTGGGACCACGAACTCCCAAAGGAGCAGAGATGAATGAATAGTCTTATAATTAACTATTTTTAAGGAGGATGTGGAAAGGTGTCAACGGATAAAAAATATCTGAATGCAGAAATAAACGGATTGCAACAAAGATTTGCAAAATTGTTAAACATATTAAATCAGAGAATAGATCTATTAACCGAACAAATTGCACAAGTGGAAGCATCGCTTAATAATTTTGTAGCAAAATCAGACCTAGTAAGTGCGGAGAAACATAGAATAGGAGGTAGTAATGAGTAAGGAAAAACTAAAAGCACTCAGAGAACCATTTAAAGAAAACCAAATTAGCAAACTTCCAAAACCATATAAAAAAGATAGTCCAAGAGGTAATTGTAAAGAGTGTGGTGGTTATCACGGCTTACCAGCCCTGCACCTTGACTATGTTGGCCATGCTGCTTTAACTGATAGGTTGCTTGACGTTGACCCTGAATGGACATGGGAACCTTTATCGTTCGACGAAAAAGGACTGCCATCAATAGACGATATAGGCGGTCTATGGATCAGGCTTACCGTATGTGGTATTACACGCCTTGGGTATGGTCATGCCTACGACAAGAAAGGAGGCGATGCTGTAAAAGAACTCATAGGAGATGCGCTTAGAAATGCAGCGATGAGATTTGGCGCAGCTCTTGATCTGTGGCATAAAGGGGAATTGCATATTGACGACACAGATAAAAAACCAGAGAAAAAGACTGTTGTGAAAGATAATGTCACAAAACTAGAGACAAAACCTGAGCTTGAGAAATACAAAGGCAAGGTTATAAAAGTTACAAAGTCTGATAGAGACGGCTATAATGAATTTAAGATATACACAGAAGACGATAAAGTCTTGATCACAAACCAACAAGACGAAGCCTTAGCAGCCAAGAAAGCCAAAGAACTAGGATGTAAAATTCAAGTAGCTCATAAAAACTGTATGATAGAATCTCTCGAAGCATTGATCGATAAAAAGGTTAGTAAGGTTGAACAAGTGGTTGATACTGTAGAAGGAAAAATAATATGACAATTATTCATAGAATGTACAAAACAAAAACTTACAAAACTTGGGAGAGTATGAAATATAGATGTAATGACCAGAACAATCCAGGATATAAAGATTACGGAGGAAGAGGTGATAGAGTGAAAAAAGAATTGATTGATTTAACCGGAAAAAGATTTGGAAGGCTTATTGTAAAAGAAGTTGCGTATAGACTGAAGGAGAATGGTAGTCAGTATTATTGGAAAACAATATGTGATTGTGGAAACGAGAAAACTATTAGGGGCGACCATTTAAAGGCGGGGCTTATTTCTTCATGTAGGTGTTTACAAAAAGAAACAGCCACAAAACATAATTTGGTAAACACACCTACTTGGTACACGTGGAGATATATGAGATCCCGTTGCCTTAATCCACAAAGTACCGAATATGAAAATTATGGTGGTAGGGGTATAAAAATTTGCAAACGATGGGATAGTTTTATTAACTTTTTTGAGGACATGGGATGGAAACCAGAAGATATGACTATAGACAGAATTAATAATGATGGTGATTACACACCGGAAAATTGTAGGTGGGCAACCAAAATAGAACAATGTAATAACACAAGGAGGAATGTTTTTATTAGATTTAAAAATATTGAACTTACGATTTCTCAGTGGGCAAAAAAACTGAATATAAACAGGATAACGCTAGGCAATAGAATAAGGAGGGGGTGGACCATAGAAAGAGCATTAACACAGGAGGTGCAGAGCCATGCCAACTAAAGCTTATATGGTCGATGGCAAAAGGGTGCCATCTGTTACAACTGTATTGTCCAGCTTGGGCTGGTCGAAAGAAAGCTTGATGTTTTGGTCGTTTCAACAAGGACAAAAAGGAATAGACTACAAAGAAATGCGCCAAAAAGCTGCAGATGCCGGAACCCTATGCCATGCCCTCATAGAATTACACATCATGAAAAGTAAGAAACGCCTTGAGGAAGTAGGAAAAGAGATAGCACAACTGAAACCTATATTATCCAAAGAACAAGTTGCAATGGCTGACCAGGGCTTTGAAAACTTCCTGAAATGGCAAAGTATGACACAGTTGGAAATAGTAGAAACAGAACCAACGCTTGTTTCGGAAGATGGTTTTGGCGGTACACCTGATGTAATAGGCTATGTTGGTGGT
>Ga0208644_1000394_pt1 | contig 36305 bp, 49 predicted proteins | sample VirMetDEL_Nov_18_FD_184517 | JGI IMG/M metagenome (GOLD analysis project Ga0208644, IMG submission 184517) | Aqueous microbial communities from the Delaware River and Bay under freshwater to marine salinity gradient to study organic matter... | ecosystem: Environmental > Aquatic > Marine >...
TTGGGATAATTTAACAGATGATACTTATGATTTTATGTTATCTGCGTGTGGTAGTGAGAACGATTGTAACGATAGTAATACTTTAACTGTTGATGTTGTCACTTATGTAGCACCAACTACAACTACATCTACTACGACCACTACAACTGTACCTCCAAAGCCAGAACCTGAGCCAGAACCTGAGCCAGAACCTCCACCGCCTCCTACACCTGAAGAAATTATTGTTGATGTAAAAGTAGAAGGTGTTGATAAGACTTATACACAAGCTGATGTTAATGATGGGACTATAGAGCGTGACCAAGAGCGTATAGATAATGAAAAAGAATATGGTTGCTTTATGACTAACGCACAGATAGAGCGTGGTGATTGTGATATACCTGAACCTATTGAAGAAGATACTAAAGATGATATTATAGAAGAAGATGTTGTTATTAAAGAAGATATTGTTGAGGATAAAAAAGATGTGGATGTCATCATTCCTGAGGATGATGTTGTTGTACTTGACCCACCTAAAGAGGAAACAGTTGAAGATGAAGTGGTGGAGTTTAAAGAACCGCCTATTGAATTTGAAGTTATTGAATTTGATTTGGAAGATATTGCACCCGAAATCGTGGTTGAAATACCAGTATTGGTTGAAGTCGTAGATGAGCTTATTAAAGAAGATATACCTGAAGTTTTGGAAGAAGATACTCCCGACACAACGTTACCTCCTGTGGAGATTAAACCAGAGAGAGAAGATATAGTCCTCACAGAAGAAGAAGTTGCTGTAGAAGTAGCTGAAGTTGTAGAAATTGTAAAAGATATTGTTATTGAAAAAGCTACTGTTGAAGAAGTTGTTGAAATACTAGAACAAGTTAATGATATAGGTGTACAGAATTTATCTTCAGTCACAGAGGAAACACAGACAGTTATACAAGAGGTTGTTGAGGAAGCTATAGCAGATGTTGCAGAGCTTACTGAAGAACAGATAGAAGTTGTCGCTGAAGTATTACAGGTAGAAGCAGATGATGTAGCTATTATTGCTGAATCTGTTAAAGATGATGAAGTTATAGCAGAAGCTGTAAAGGAATATGTTGAACGTGCTGTAGAAAATGCAGACGTAGAAAACTATACATTAGCTGATGTTGTAACTGAAGTACAGTTTGAAACTTTTATAGACAATCCAATACAAACCTTTATAGATATTGACATACAAGAAATAAACTTTAGTGACATAGGTAATGACATGACTAATGACCAAAAGGAAAAAGCTCAAGAAGTTGTAGTCCCTGTAATTTTGACTAGAATAGCTACTATGGCAGCTTTCATATTTAGGAGAGGCAATGTTTAAAAAACTAGGTAACTGGTTTGTATCTATAATAAAAGAAACATTAAACCTTAGTTGGACTTTGGTTGGGTTAGTTATTGCTACATTAACACTTACTGGTTCTGCACAACAAATTACAGGATTAGCTACATTGATTACACTTCTTATATGGTTGTTAACAATTAGTTTTAGACAAGGAGATTAACATGGAATGTTGTGGTGGCGGCTGTTGTGGCGGCAAGTAAATGAAGTTACAAGTTATTAGGACGCAGTTTGGTAAAGACGCAACTAATGGTTTGTTATACATAGATGGTATTTTTGAGTGTTATACACTAGAAGACCAGTATCAAGATGTTAAAGTTATGCACGAGACTTGTATACCTGAAGGAAAATACTCTATAAAGTTTCGTAAAGTAGGTGGCTTCCATGCAAAATATTCTGAACGTTATAAAAATGCGCATTATGGAATGTTATGGTTACAAAACGTACCCGGCTTTGAATATATTCTTATACATACAGGCAATACAGATGAACATACATCAGGTTGTTTAATTGTTGGTGACACTCAACAAGACTTAGATGTAAGTTTTAATGGTATGGTAGGTTCTAGTGTCAAAGCTTACAAAAAATTGTACGCTAAAGTATCTGCAGAGTTATTACAAGGTAAACCAGTTACTATAGAATATAGTAAAATCAACTTGTCAGATAATGTAAACAATACTTCTATCAATATAGATGACATGTATGAGAAATTACAAGAAATAAATGGCAATGTTATAAAGACAAATGCTATGCTAAATGGTAGGATAATTAGATAATGGCTAAGAAAAAATATAAAGTATCAAACAAACCTAAAGTTGCTCAAATGAATGAGTATATATATACAGACCTTAAAAAAGATTTAGCAAAAAAACATATGGTTAATAGACCACGCATGTTTAAAAAAGATTATGCTAAAAAAGGTGTTGAGGTAAAGTTTGATAAAAGTATTAAACGTGGTAAACCTATGACAGCAGCACAAAGACGTGCAGCTGAAGCAGGTATACCTACTAATACAACTTTTGTACCTAAAACTAAACAAAAAGGTTTGTCTAAAAATCCTGTAGGTGTTGGTGAAATTTCACAAAAACGAGCTAAAGCTTTACGTGCAGCACAAAGAAAAGCAGGGATAGGTATTGGTCAACCGGAACCTAGTCAATATAAAACTAACCCATCTCCAAGTCAGCAACCTGTTAGTAGACAAAAAATTAAAACACCTCAACCTGCTAAAGGACAAATAGGGGGCTATAAATATGGAGCTAGTAGTCCTATTAATTTAAGTAAAGCTTCTAAAAGATTATCTCCTGCTGCTAAAAGAGCAGTAATGTTAGGTGCTAAAGTAGCTACTAAAGGTGCAACAAGATTAGTACCAGTCGTAGGACAAGTTCTTATAGCTAAAGACATATACGATGTAAATAAATACGCAAGTTCTTTACCTAAAAAAAAGAAATCAAAAATGAAACTTTACGGAACAAATATTAATAAGACTTACAAATATAATAGATAATGTTTGCAAGAAATAGTAGGAAAAGAAACCAAGATGGGACGTTTAAGAAAGATGTTAGGTGGACACCTTGGAACGAAGCATGGAGTTATAAATTGAGCAAAGAATACAAAGACGTTCTAAGCAAAACAGTTTGGACTTTTGTTGAAGCATTTATATCAGCACTTACAGTTGCACCATTAGTTGGTGTAGACGCAGATGCTGTACAACTCGCTGCCTTATCCGGTGGTGCTGCTGCACTTGTAGTAGTTAAAGAGTTTGCTAAAAAACAAATTGGTCCTAAACCTAAAGTTAGTAAGTAATGGCTAAGAAAAAAAACTACAGTTACGGTGACCCTGAAAAGAATAAGCAACTAGAAAAACAGTTGCAAAGTTCTATTGTGAAAGAGTTAGCATTAGCTAGTGAATTTAGGAAAGCGTCTAAACAACTACTTAATCAAGGTAGTGCTAGACCAGAAGTACTAAGGAAAGCTAAAGCATATGCAAAGCGTAGTACATTTTTCCAGAGACGAGCAGAAGCTAATAATGAATACCGTAAAGCATATCAAGCTTCGCTAAATCAAGTAAGTAAGAGATACGGAGAATAGTATGCCAGTTAATAAAAAAACCGGTAAGAAAAAATCTTATAAAGTTAAGAAAAAAACTAAGAGATACTAATGGCTAAGGTAAGTTGGATGTGGGGTGGTAAACGTCATTACGGTACCCTTATACGTGAAACTAAAACGCACAAGTTTGCTAGAACTGTTAACGGAAAAGTTAAGAAAATTAAAAAATGATTGAGTATAGAGGCGAAAAGTTTTCGGGATACAATAAACCAAAGCGTACACCTAAAGCTAGTAAGTCACATGCAGTATTAGCTAAACAAGGTGACAAGGTTAAGTTGATTAGATTTGGACAACAAGGTGTATCTGGTGCAGGTAAAAAGACTGACGCTAAATCAAAAGCAAGACGTAAATCTTTTAAAGCACGTCATGCAAAGAACATTAAAAAGGGAAAGATGTCTGCTGCGTATTGGGCAGACAAAGTTAAGTGGTAGTCACTCGTTAACATCACTATATCTGTCTAGATATCCACGTAATAACTCACGATAAGCTACTTTAGTACCCATAGATTGGCGACCATCGTATATGTCATGGTGCCATTTACACAACATAGCTACATTTTCTATGTCAAACTTTCTTGTAGGGTTACCACCCATACCAATATCTTTTATGTGTGCTAGCTCTAACCATTTATTACTGCCACAATTTGCCCACTCACAGGCGTTTCCTGCTCTTTCTAGGGCTTGTTCTCTGATAGCTGATATATCTTCCGTCATAGTATTTCTTTCATTTTAGGAGTATATAAATGGTATTTAACTGTTAGTTCTTCATCAGGCATAATGTCTACAAGTGTCTTAATACATTTAAGATTAAAAACATCTTCTAATATACAATTAGGATTTTCACTATGATTGATGAAGCCACCTAATGGTGTACGTACAAACCCGTGCTGAAACTGTTCATTAGCTACATGAGTAACACCTAATGTTGAGTTAGCACGTATAGGTTCTTTAGCAAATAAACCAACACCATCTATTATTGATTGCCTAATCTCTACTTCATCAGGTAAAGGTTTATAACTGTCATTCATTTAACAATCCTAGTTCCACGCCATCTGCTTTTACGTATAATTTGTTTAGGATTGTCGTCATCAACACACGGTTTAGTGTCTATGTGATGTCTGTATTGTTCGTTACATACGATACATCGTACATGTGCATTAAATCCCTCATCAACTTCAGCCATTAAAGCTTGCAAATTTAAAGCAGTTTTTCGTGCAGCTTTATCTATTTGTTTTTGTGACACTTGTGAAGTCATAGTATCTCCTTCCATCATGGTATTGTTTATATTCTGCAATAGGTATTAGACCTAATAATTCTTCTACTGTATAAAACTTAACAGTACCGTCTTTAAAACAGAACGCTATGTAGTAATCTGTTGCATGTCCTTCTGCATACATTGTATGTACAGCACAGTAGTGCAACAAGTCTTTAACTTTTACTTTAGGTGAAGACTTTACTTCTACTAACATTTGTTTTTTATCATTGTACACAAAGTAATCGGGGAAAGATTTAAGAAACGGTGACATCTTAGCCCACATTGGTATGGGACTTTCTGCAAAATCTGCATTGTCATTAAGATGTAACTGCCGATACTTCATATTCTTATCCGTACAGTATTTTTCAAACACATCTTCTGCAAAAGGTATATAGTTTTTTATACGCTCAGCATCATTGAGTTTGTTATGTTCGCCTTGTGGACTAACTTCTTTCATTGTAAATTAGCTCTTTTCAGCCACATACTACCGTCTTTGTAAGGTGTAGATAAAACATTTACTAATCTAATAAACTGTTCTAAGTGTTCATATGTGTACTTTGTTATTGTATCTAAAGAAGTATCTTTACCATATTTGTCCCAGTCATCTACAACATCTTCTAGTTTGTAAACATCGGTAGAAAATATTTCATGGTACTTTCCATCTTCTTCATACTTCAACATGTATATTTCAATCATTTTAAAACGGTGATTGAAAATCCATAGAACCTTCACGTGCTATGTCATCTCTTATTTCTGCACGCTCTACTTCATGTTGCCATGTTTTTACTTTATGTAGAAACAATTTGTACATCTGTTTCTTCACATTGTATGTAGCCATCTGTGCATCTGTCCAAAACGCAATGCCGTTAGCTTTAGTTTTCTCTAAATGTTCTAACTCTAGTTGCGCTAGTTCTTCCATTTTATCTAATACATCTTCACCACTAGGGTAAAAATCAAATGTAAGTTCACTCATTCTTCTTCTGCCTTTCTACGATTGTCTAATATTGTTTGTTCAAAACCTTGTAAGAACTCAAACAATAGTTTGCTTACTTTTTCTGGGTCTGCTTCTTGTAATACATTATCTTGAACAACACGTTGTCCACCACAAGCATTAGCTAGCTGTATCGCCCATACTTTTATTTCTTTTGGGTCGGTAAATATATTCGGCATTTTTCCAACACTCCTTACTAGAGTTCCAATGGTGCCATCCATCGTTATAGACTAGCCAACTAGCCACACGTGTAGACACCACAGGATTAACTCTGTTATCTTTTATACTTAACTTGTTTGAAAGCCAATCCCATGTATGGTTATTGAATTGCCACAGTCCTAAATCATTAGAACCGTTTTTGTTTTTGTCATTGTATGCAGTATATCTACCACTACTTTCGCAATAGATTACTGTCATAGCTTGTACAATATCTTCTTCTTTGAAGTACGTACTGACTGTCGGTATCCACTCCTCAACATGTTGTACTTTCTCTTTTACATCACGACAAATTACATATTTTTCTAGTGTGTCTGTACTTATTGGGAAAGTAAGAACACAACTTATAAGTAATTCAATCATTCTTCTTCGTATAGTGCAGGTTTCTTATACTTCCTACCACTTATGTGTAAGCTGTATGCAACACAAAATTCATCTAAGTCTTTTATGTTAAATATAACAAGTCCTTCACTTGTCCCATCGGGTTTAACTACAAACACAAAGGGTCTTTCATCGTTTGGCAAGTTGGTATCTGATTGCTCTTTAGCTTTCAGATACCTATTCCATAACGTTTGAACTTGCTTACCTGCTTTGACTTCACATCTAATGAATGCTTCTGCCCATCCTTCTTCATGTACACGTAAGTGATACAGACTAGGTTCGGGCATACGTAACTGACGTAACGCTTCTAATTGTTTCCGTCTACCTTTACGTTTATTCAGCATACCTTGACGTTTATAGTCAACTTTTTTATTAGGCACTTACTCCCCATTCGGGTGGTAAGTCTGATGAGTTTAACCACCATGATTTTGGAAACTTACCTGTGTGTGCAGGGCATTCATCAACTGCTTTTGCAGCACACTTAAAGTCTGGTGACTTCTCGGTTAGTTTACTTTTTCTGTTATCAAACACCTTGCCTGTACAAAAAGGACATTTAAGGTCTGTCTTGATATCATTTTGTTGTTGTGTTTTTTCCACAACACCTCCTAATATTCCTGATACCTTAGTTATAAGGTCATCATCGTCATCTACTTTATTAGCAGTAGAAGATAATCCAAGCTCTATTTTAGCTACATAATCATCTATCTGCTTATTACTCCATTGAGATTTATCGGGATACTTCATGACTTTTTTGTAGTTATCTGCTAAGTCTAAAGCAAACACTTGTGTCTTTTCGTCATACCCCTCCATAATCCTGTCAATGGTGTCATCAATAAGTTTGACTTTACCATTATCGGTATGTGTAGAGGTATCGTTAAAAGGTGCTTCCCCTTCTGATACTTCCTCAATAGGTTTGATTGGTACAGGTTCGGACTTGTTCTCTTTTCTACGCATGTCAACCTTTGTCACCATAACATTGTCGGTGTCTGGGTCACTCATAGTAGCTAGAGGTTGTGCATTATGTTCTTCCTCAGTTGTATCTGAACCCGACCATAGCTCAACACCTAAACCAAAACGCATACAAGCACGTTTAAAAGCGTCACTCTCTGCATCTTTTAGATTTGTACCATCGTTGTGTTTAGGACTGTCTAGTTTAAATGTGTCAACGTCTCCGAAGCCATCATAACTACCCATGTCCTCAATAGTTATAGTACCTTTAGCACCAACTATTCTTTTCTCACCTTTATGTGTACCGTATATAGGTTCACATGTCCATGAGTATTTTACTTCGCTATCACGTAGTCTTTCTACGTAGATACTGTGTGGAACGTAGTCGCCAAACTTCCCTGCAGGTGCTTTTTTAACAACTGACTTGGGAAATGGGGACAACAATTTAACTGGCTTTGTAGCCATCACGTTCTCCTTTCTATCATTATTTAATTTCCTTAACAAGTTAAGGAATTAAATTAATGATTTATATTTATTTGCTTAAGCGTGTAACCCCACGTGTTAATTTACTGAAGTGAATTGCTCCATCTTCTGCACGATATATTAAAACAGGTGTATCACCTGAGTATTCTATACCAATCAACTCATGGTTTGTTACTTCTTTGACATTATTACTTGCCATATACTATATATTATACCTATACATCTTCTAAATTTACAAGGTATTCAGCAGTTACTCCATGCTTTGGCTTACAAAACAGTAAGTACTGACATGGTCTACCCATACTTGCAAGTTGTTCTAACGCATATGTATTATAACTTTCCGTACTTCCATTAATCCATAGTCGTACATCGTTTATGTATTGTGTGTTTGGTGTATGAAAATGACCTGCAATAGCATAGTTAAAGTCGGGCATAAGTCCGTTACTAGCTAGTGTTTTCCAACCCATTATCTTCTTACCAAATCCATACCACGGGAAACCACCAAAACCTCTGACGTTATCTCCGTGCCATAGAAAGAACTTACATTTCTCTCCTAAGTCTGCAATGTCAAACCAATGGTTGTCTGCATTTACACTATCAGGTATAGAAAATGTAATTCGTTTTTCGCTATCGTATATCATGTCTAATATCTTGCCTAACATTCTGTCGGCATTGCTATCAGGGTGGTAGTTTTTTCTTGAACGTCCACCCAAGTGTCCATGATTACCGATTACCCAATGAACTTGCACTTCCTCAAAGTTAGCTAATAGAATGTCAAAGAATTGTGTCAAAATTCTAGGTGCATCAACAGTCACTTGACTGTACAATGAACTGTCTATTAGATGTTCTTGTCCGGGAAATATAAGCTCTCCCTCTACTATGTCACCAACACAAAACACAGCAATTTTATTTACATTGTGTGCTTGTCGTTGGATATTAGCTAAGTCAACTATCTTATGTGCATATCGTACAACACGTTCTTCAGCTATTTCTGTATTGTATGTAGGTGTAATTTTTGCAAGTTGCACATCAGACAATACGGCACAAGCTATTTCTTCGCCAACTTTTTTCTTCTTGGCTAACTTGGGCTTAGGAACATTACCTTTTCGGTAAGTTGTGATACTTGTTTTGACTGCTTCGTACACAGCTTCAACAAGTTTTTCAGTTTTATTCTTAGCTTTATCAAGCTGTCGTAACAACTTGATGTTAGTATCTTCTAGCTCTTTTACTCGCTCGCTCTCAGCATCAGCTAATAATCTAGCTAGTTCTTTATCTTTATTACTTGCCATCAGACACCTTCTTGATGTACTTACGCATGGCACTATCGGATATTTCTATATCAAACTCACGTTTTAATATGTTTATTATACGATAAGGTTTTACATCAACTCCGTTACGTACTCTCTCAATGAGTGTGTCCCAGAACTCACGTGCTTCTGGTGTAATTTTTCGTTCAACGAAATTATCTTTTACACCGTGTTCGGCTTCTTCTAGTAGTTTATCTATTTCTTTCATGTAAATAATTATACATGAATAAAAAATAAATACAATAAACTAAAAGAAAGCTAGAGATAAGTGTTCATGAAGGTAACAAAACCTATGACGAAGATATCCTGAAAGAACAGTCATAGGTAAAAGACCTGTCGTAAGTTCTCTTTACGCTCTATTCTTATCTCTGTGCTTACTGTACATAGGGAAAGGAAACCCACGTATCACTTGCGTGAAACGTAAGCACTACCTTTACCTTACTACATTTAATTTTCTAGCGAAAGACTTAACCTCATCTATGTCTGCTAGTCGCATGATGTTATATTTATTACATGCTTCCATACATTGTTGTAGATTTTGCTTGCCTGTCCCATTAAATCCTACAACTTGCATATCAGATACCCACAATCGTCTAGGTGTTTGTTTGCCTAACCATTCAAGTGCAGGTAAGTCAATGTAATTACCACCACCAGTATGCTCGTGTAAGTATTCATCATTAACACGTCTACCATTTCTAGCAATAATACGTATGTCACCTAATTTCTTATTGTTGTTCCAACCATAATAGTTGTACATTGCAATAGTCACAGCAGGTACTTCATTCATGACATCTAGTATGTCTTGACCGTCAAAGTTCATAGAACCACTAGCGTCAATCAGGATAGTTCCACCGTATGTATTATGTTTACGTGTGAATATCTTTCTATCTACTGTGTATCTGTGAATTTTTCTAGGTGCAACACCTTTGTCTTTAGCAACATTTGTGTAACCTGTACGAATTTTGTTACTCATGTTGATAGTTAACGCAGGTTTATGTAATGTATAATCTGCCCATGAAGCTTCACTATTATCATAACTGTAAATGATTTCGTTATAGTCATTCTTGTTACGGTCTTTAAGCATAGATATATTCTTAGGTGAACTAAGTTCAGCTTCTTCATAAGCATCCTCTAAATCACCTGTTTCTTCTAATGCTTCCTCAAGTTTTTCTTTGTCATCATCAGACAAACGCACATCGTCTTGTGGTTTTCCGTCAAACAAATCAAATAACTCAGACAACTCTACTGCTAGTTTTTTAACTCTAGCCCATGCAGGTTTATGTGTTATACCTGCAGATTTAGTACTTGTATGTACCATGCGTAGATGAAAGTAAGATATTTTATCCATAGCAAACTCTAAATCTTGAACACGGCTGTGTTTAAGAGTATGACTATTTATCTCATCTGTAATAGCTTTTACAAAAGAAACATACTCATAGCCATACTCGTTATATTTTATACGTGTATAACTTGAAGCAAAATTACTTTTGTACCATATTTTTTCAATGAAATAAATACAAGCTAATCCATACTTGACTAAGTCTGTAATACTACCTTTCTCTACAAGTTGTCTTGTGAAGGCGTCAACCTCATCTAAACATGTATGTGGTGCATTCATAGGAATACCTGCATACGTTAGTCTATGATTGACACGTATTTCTTCTAGCAAATGTATAGCTTCTTCATGAACGCCTTTGGGAATTTTACCAAAGCTTTTAGGTGACCACTTGACATGACCTAACTCATGTCGTCTGATTACACGTCCGTGATTTACACCACACTTGTGACACTCGTCATCTAGAGGTACGTACATTTTCCTATTGGTCATGTCCGTACGAGGTTGTTTAGTATCTTCGTATACTTCCCAATCTCTTTCTCCTGTGACTATTTCGGGGAATGGTCTGTGTCGCATTATTCTGCTTCACTTAACTTGATAGCGTCTAATAGTTCTTCTGCTCTATCGCCAAAGACTACTAACCCTGCTGTATCAATGTCTAACCCTTGCTCTTGTAACTTGAAGAACTCATCCCATTTACGAATAGAGATACGTTCACCCTCATCAGTAGATAAAGATGTATCACTAATAGCTTGATGCCACGCTTTTGGAAATTTTTCCAATGCTTTAGGATGTATCTCATCTATGTGTATAGCAACAGGGAACCTGTCTTTGAGTGCTTGTGGTAAGCTCTCTGGGTCCGCGTTAGACGTAGCTATCACAGTAAACCCTTCGCTTGGACGAACAGTTTCTTTTTCTTTGTTGTTGAGTGTGATACCTGCAATATCTTTGTCATCTAATATGGCATGTAAAAATGTCATAGCGTCTGGTGAAGCGTGGTCTATCTCATTGATAACCAATCTACCACCGTTACGCCATGCTTGTACAGCAATACCGTCACTCCATTCAAACTGTTGATTTTCACCTATCTGATAAAAACCTTGTAAGTCTGCACTTGTACTTTCTTCGGTCATGACTAACTGAAATACGTTAGCGTCACCGTTTATGTTCAATGGTGCATTTTGTTTTACAGCAGAGTAAGTCTTGCCTGTACCCGGAGGTCCGTACAAAAGTACTCTATCTGATTTTCCTACTACGTAGGACACTAAGTCCCAACACGTTTGTTTTTTGCTCATTTGTTATTCTCCAATCGGTACGAACCTAATGTATAAGTCCACACCCTCGTTGTTTTTTCTTTGCTTACACTCAAAAGAACCTTTGTCTTTCAAGTGACTTATGTTTCGTTGTTGCATACTCCGTATGTTTCCGACAACACCACTACTCCACTTAGGTAAAGTAGCGACTACGTACCACATGTTCGGGTTATTTAACAACACCTTAACTTTGTCGTCTGACAAAATTTTAGGTTGCTTTCCACCTTTGCGTATTGATGGTGGCTCTTGTCTAGCCATACCGTTAGGTAACATAAGTTACCCCCTTTCTGATACTTGCGTATCTCACAGTCCAGATTTGGGCATGAAACAAACAATACTTTCGTATATATTGCATCTGAACTGTAAGCTACGTACGTATAGATAGCTTGTAACACACATCAACTTGTAAATTATCCTATACCTTTACAAGTGCTAGTAGATTTTCTATATAGGTCAAATCGTACCTCTATGTGCTACAAGCTACCTACATAACTTGGGTTTACTCTTTACAGAGGCAAGGTTCAGTAAGTTTAAATTTCCCCTCGCTAACCCTTATAGATAGCTTGTAACACACAGTTGGTGGCTTACACAATTAAGTCTTAGCAGTTTACCCAATGCTATGTGCTACAAGCTACCTACTGTACATAAAGGGGTAATGTACGTAGATAGCTATATTTATTGCGTTTCTTTTGTGTGTTTACGCCACACTTTTTCGTTTACAACTACGGTGTTTAAGTCCGTAAACGTCTTTTGCTTGGGTGATTTACTATCACCGTATGTAATAGTTGTCTTGCCGAATGCACGACTTACTGCTATTACAGGTACAAACTTATTCCCTTTCGTAAGTAATTCATCGGTCTCTTTAACGTCTTTAGCGTAACGAGACCAACCATGTTTGTGAATCATAATTTCCCTTTCTAATTATATTTAATCCCCTTAACAAGTTAAGGGGTTAAATATTAATTACTTTTCAATACTCGTACCCTGCGTCTGATTGGTCTGCCATGATTTGCTGTGTTTCTGTCATACCTGATGGGGGTTCATCGTATTCGCCATGATGTCGCATTATTTCACGATGTTCTTGTTCTTGTACTTTTGCGTCTGCAACAGCGTCATCTAAACAATCTTCGTGAAACCAATCACCGTACGCTTTTATAATAGAATTTTGGTCATCTGCACTATTACAAATTTCACATTCTTTAGTAGCCATTATTCATCATCCTTACAGTCACAATTTATTCCTGCTATGTATCGTGGATAAGGTGTGTTGACTGAACAACACTCTATATATACTGACATTATTCTTCCTCTCTTGCAAGTTCGCCATCGTACAATTTAACTTGTGCGTCATCACCAAACTCAACACCTTCAAAGACAACTGTTACGTTAGTACCTGTGTCAAGTATTATGTTTTGTGGCTTGTTGCCTATTTCAAAATTAGCATTACAAAATGCGTCATTTATTTCTTCTTGTGTAAGTAATCGTGTAGACGATATAGTCCAATGTCTTTCGTCCATAGACGCTTCGCCTACATGATATGTGTATTTATTCATTATTCTTCCTTTCTATTAATAACTTCATTACAGTCATTACATTCAACACTTGCATTTCCATTTACACCATTTGCATATGCTCATTATTCTTCCTTTCTATTAACAACGAGTTGTGTTTTTTATATAGGTTTTCTTGTTCTAAGGTCATCTGTTCATACCAATACAACAATTGACCAAGTTCGTATCCATGTTTTTTGTAGAAGAAATGTCTTTCTTCTTTACCTTCATATCTTCCACTAATAATCCTATCAAATCCATTATAGAAATGTACTTTAAAATCTATAAGTTTCATTATTTATCCTTTCGTATAAGTGAGAGGAACTCATCACTAAGTCCCTCTCGTGTTTTTTTAACGTAAATAACAACGTTAACTATGTATTCTATTGTTAATAAGACAATAGGAATTAACATTATTACTATAAATAACCCTTGCCAACTGTTCATGACACTTCATCCCATGAAAATTCAGACCAAACTCCGTCTAGTGTCATTACATTTATGAGATACAATCCCCAATCATTAGCCACAATCGGCATATCGTTGGCTGTTGGTAGCTCATCAGTAAATTCACGTGCAAAATCAAAGTTAAAAACACTCGGATTATGTCCGTCTTTACCCATATAAGCACACAAAATAGGGAACACTCTCTCTATTTCTTGCCTAAATTGGGGGTTTATATTTCTATCAGCGTCATTTTCCATATACATACGTTGCATTTTACTGACTGTTTGTTCCACATTAGAACCCATCCAATGTGTGTAGATTACAGGTGAATAACTGTAACCTCTTTCGTCTTGACTGTACAATAGTACAGTTGCTCTGTCACCCACGTGACACCTCGCTTTCTGTTTTCTCACTTGTCAAGTATCGCTTTGAACTTGACTTTTTTACAGTACTATACCCACATTGTGGACAAAATACCATTTCTAACACGTTACTTTTCGCATTTGCGTAAATACCTTGATGTCGGTAATTCGCTTGACGACAGTTATCGCACAACATTTTTATCATCTCTTTTTATAATTCCATACCACACGTACGCAATAATATTTTTAATTCCATACATTTTTACGGGCAAAATAAATTTCCAATACAATTTTTTTCTCATTTCACTCCAATCTAATTAATTAATCCCCTTAATAAATTAAGGGGTTAATTAATTACGTTTAGCTAACTTCTCCGAAATAATTTTGTGCAACAAGCACAATTTCATTTAGAATTTTTTCTACATCGCTATGATGTAGACCGTTTTGTTCAAGTACTTCCTTGACATCATCTGTAAAAGATTCGTCGTTTAATGTACTTAAGTTTGCAATCATAAGCTCTTGTAAACGGGCTTTTTTTTGCTCGTCTGTCATGTTTGCTACCTGTTCAGGCGTTAGTGGTTCTACCATTTTTACTCCAATCTAATTACTTAATCCCCTTACTCTGTAAGGGGTTAAGTAATTACTTGATACTCGCATAAGTATCCTACACACCCCCATTACGAGGGTGTGCGAGATAATTACTACGCTTTAACGAGTGCTTTTTTCTTAGCCCAAGCTTTTTTACCTCTATCAGAACGGATTTTAGTCAATCCCTCAGGTGTAATGTGCTTGAGTGTAGCGTCTGCACCCAACAATTTAACCATATCTTGTGCGTCTGTGTAATTTTTAGTCATAGGACTAACTGTATTTTCAGCAGTTAATTCGCTTATGTCATTTACACTCACGTTGGATACAAAGTATTCTTTACTCTCATTGTCTTTGACAATGTAGTATCCCTTGATTGGCGTATTATCGTCCTTACGAACGTTATATACGGTTGTTGTTGTTGTATTTATCAATTTGCTCATTTCTGAACTCCTTTTCGTATGTGTTATGTGTACTTTGACGCTCTCACATACAAGAGAACGTCAACCTACACACAGTAGGTGAGATATTGGATATCTACTTCATCGCTCCACCACAATGGGTTCATGCTTTGTTTTTTCAGAGGGATATGTATTTAATCCCCTTACTACGTAAGGGGTTAAATACTATATGTTGTCGGCTACTTCCAATTCTTATGGTTGCGAACAACTTTGCCGTTAGTAAGAACTTCTTGCACAAAGTCTTTTATTTGCGTGTCTGTGTAATTTTCGTTGTAAAAACCCATAAAACCGTTTAATTTTGTTCGTACACACTCTATTACGTCTGTACTGTCGGTCGTATTACGTGGGTGGTATCCGTCATGTAGGTCACGACACCATATGACGTTTTCCTGCAAACTAACATTTTGCATTAATTTCATTTCGGCTCCTCTCAACAGGACTAATGTATTTAATCCCCTTACCTTAGTAAGGGGTTAAATACTATTACTTCCCCCTAAGACACAGCTCTCCCCTACTACATATTGTGGTTGTTGCCGATGACACTACATCTAGTGCATACCATATCTAGTGGTGTTTCCCCCTACTACCTTCCAATTGTCTAAGAGTTCATATCTGTTTAGAAGAAGTTAACTTAACTACATATAGGGGTATTTAATTAACGTACTACCATATCTAGTATGTATATTCTGTAACTTAGAATCATAAGACACTTCACAGTAACTATATATGTGCATACACCTACACGATACGTGTGTATCTATGTGCGTATGACCTACACATGTTAATGTGCTACCCCCCTGTATATATATGTAAGTAGAAAAAAATATTCTAGTAAAACGTTGTAACTAAAGGGGGTTTTGGATATAGCGGGCTATTAAGGGAAGTCCGCATGATAAAAAGTTTTCGTTAATCCTTGAGTATCTGGTTTGCGTTTCTACGTTATCGTTTGACCGATTCCAGACTTTCTGTATCCCGATTACAACTTCACTTGTAATTAATTAATGGCTTTCTATGTTTGTAATTAATGGTATGTTACCATATAATTATCATTACACAAACATTTACAAAAAGCTTAGGAAACTATGTCTAAAAAGATATGTCATGCTACAAACTGTAGAAAACGTTTAACAGCCGGTAAATCAAAATATTGCTCTACTGTATGTCAACGTAGGCAGTACATGAAAGAATATAGACATAACAAGAAACAAGAAAAACCTATTAACAGTAAGTACTCTGCATTAACCCCTATGAAGGGCAAGTACTATAACGAATATGTAGACAAAGGTCTAGCTGATTTAGTTATGAATAGCGAATTAACAGCTACTAAAGCTGCAGAGGCACTAGGTTGCCCTATTGCAACTGTATCTAAAATGAATGCTGCTTACCAGATTGACTTACAAAACAAACTTGATGCTGAAGATTGGACTGTGCCTAAGGAAGCAGAAAACGCTTTAAAAAATTTTTCTACGTTCCGCAATAAATACTTTGCTACTGAAACTGGAGAGAAGTATGAGACAGCAGCTTTTCATGAAAACTGGATAAATAAGATACTTAAGTCAATAGACGAGGGGGGCGAACTGTTGGTATTGTCTCCGCCACGTCATGGTAAGACAGAACTCTTAATACACTTTGCAGTTTATCAAATATGTAAAAACCCTAACACTCGTATTATGTGGGTAGGTGGTAATGAGGATATTGCAAAGAATGCTGTATCTGCAGTACTTGACCAACTAGAGAGTAATGAACGATTACAAGAAGATTTTTGTGAACCGGGCAAGTCTTTTAAACCAGACAATAGGTCAGGTAAGATGTGGGCATCTAATCAGTTTACAGTAGGAACAAGAACAGTACCGGGTATTAAATCACCTACTATGGTTGCTGTTGGTAAAGGTGGTAAGATATTATCACGTGACTGTGATTTAATTATTGCTGATGACATTGAGGACCACCAAACTACAATGCAACCCGGTGCAAGAGAAAATACAAGACAATGGTGGACTACAACATTATCAAGTCGTAAAGAGGAACACACAGCTGTAGTTGTTATTGGTTCAAGACAGCACCCTGATGACTTATATCATCATTTATTAAATAACGAAAGTTTTGAAAGTATTGTTGAAACAGCACACGATTTAACTTGTCAACTACCTGAAGGTTCAGATGAAGAACATATTGACTGTATGCTGTGGGCAGGCAAACGTACACATAAATGGTTAATGTCACGTTTACGTGCTGCAGAAACAACTGGTGGTAAACAAATATTTGAAATGGTTTACTTTAATCAATCTTATGTTGAAGGCACACAAATATTTAGTCCTGATGCCATTGATAGTTGTAAGAGAGATGATTTAATAGTAGGACAATTACCTAAACAATTACAACTTGTTGCAGGACTTGACCCATCTAGTTCTGGTTATCAAGCTGCGTTTTTATGGGGTATTGATACTTGGAACTCAGAATTATATTGTATTGATATAGATAATCAAAAAGGTGGTGGTGTAAGAGCTGCTGCACAAATTATATCTGATTGGTACCACAAGTATGATGTAGCACATTGGATTATTGAAGAAAACGGTTTTCAAACTGCAATACGTCAAGACGAAACAATAAAAGAGTTTGTACTTAGAACAGGAATATTACTACAGGGACATGTAACAGGTAAAAATAAACATGACCCACTATATGGTGTAGGTGGTATGGCAGAATTGTTTGAAGCAAATAAAATACATTTACCCTATGGCAATTCTGAAAGTCAAGCTAAAATAGAAAGTTATAAAAGACAGTTAGTATATTTTGATGGAAAACCTGTTTCTAGTAGGAACAAACATAAAACTGATATAGTTATGTCTAGTTGGTTTCCAATGAAAGTATTTAGACGAGCGCAAAAAGAACACTTAGCAGAAGTGGGAATGGAATACAAACCAAGTTTTAGTGGTTATAATGTTACTGATATGAATGAAGCACCATGGCAATAGATTTAAATAAAAAAACAGCACAGGAAGTTATTGACGCAGCACAAGAATTAGTTGCAGGAACTCCCTCTGATTCAAGACAAATAAATAAATATAGAATTAAAGCTATTTTAAATGGTGGTGCAGATGGCATTAAAGCATTACTAGGTAACACAATGGATACAGCAGATGCAGATTTATTACCTGCACCAAACTTATTACAATCAGGTATTGATAGGTTAGCGCAAAAAATATCAGGTGTACCAAATATTCGTGTAGATTTAATGAACAATAACGATAGTGACCGTGCAAGAAAACGTGCAGAAAAGTTAGAAAGAATTGTTTCTTCTTATGATGAAAAGCAAAGACTTAACTTACAATTAGCACAAGCTGCAAGATGGTTACCGGGTTATGGTTATTGTGCATGGATTATTACACACAAAAAAGATAAGAATGGTCACATATATCCAACAGCAGAATTAAGAGACCCTTATGATACATTTCCGGGTAACTTTGGTCCAGACCAAAAACCACAAGAGTTAGCTGTATTAAGAAGTGTACCTAGATGGAAACTAGCTCAAATATATCCTGAATATAAAAATGTAATTATGAAACCTAACGAAAAGAAACAATCAGGTAGTGTAGGAAATCAAAGTACATCAATGATTGGATATGACAGAGGTAATGTACAACAATCAGATTGGGAAGATAATACAGGACAAGGTGTAAGCATAATTGAATATTATGATATTACAGGTACCTATGTTGTGTATCCAGAAACTAGACAACTATTTGACTTTATACCTAATCCATTAAGCACAGTTCCTTTTGTGTTTATGAAAAGATTTTCTTTTGATGAGCTTAAAGGTCAGTATGACCACACTATAGGACTTATGTCTATGATGGCAAAAATAAATATTATGTCTGCTATCGCAATGGAAGATGCAGTTTTTACTGAAACAAACATTTCAGGTGAGTTAGAAAGTGGTGCGTATCGTAAAGGTAGATTTGCTATTAACTATTTATCACCGGGTACACAAGTTTCTAAACCATCAAACAATATTCCTTATCAGCTATTCCAACAAGTAGATAGATTAGAAAGACAGTTACGACTTGTAGGTGGTTACCCAGTAACCGATGATGCCCAGTCGCCTGCAAGCGTAGCTACAGGAGCAGGTTTAGCAGAATTAAATAGTTCTATGTCATTAATGATTAATGAGTACAGAGAAATAATTAAAGTCGGTATTGCAGAAATGGATAGCAAGCGACTAGAGCTAGATGAAATTTTAAGTATAGAAACAGGTATACAAAGTAAACCAATGGCAGGTTTCTTTAATGGTACATCTTTTTCAGAAAACTATAAACCATTAAGCGATATTGGTGGTGACCATAGAACAAGACGTATTTATGGTGTTATGGCAGGATTTGATGAACCTCAAAAAATTGTAACTGGATTGCAGTTGCTACAAGCAGGTGTTATAGATACAGAAACTTTACAAGATAATATTGATGGTCTTGAAAATGTTGGCAAAGTACAAGAACGTATTAGAAAAAATAAAGCTGAAAATGTTTTATTTGATAGTGTACTTGCTAGGTCTGCAGAAGGTGACGCACAAGCTACACAAGCAGTTATTGCTATATATGAACAACCAAATTCTATGACAGAAATACTTAAAATGTTTTACACACCAGAAGAACCTCAGATGAGTGCTGAACAAATGGCTATGATACAGCAACAACAAATGATGCAAGCGCCACAAGGACCTCCACCAGATATGGCTGCAGCTTTTGGATTAGCGTAATGAATGAAGAATTTGTAGAAGCAGAGTTTTGGAGTATTGTAAATAATGAATATGGAGATACACAAGTAGTATCTTTTGAACAAGCATACGAAATAATAAACCCTTATCCGGGAATTTATGTTGTAATAATGGAGGAATATGGCGAAGAAAAGAGCTAGAGGTGGATATAGACAACCTAAAAACCCTGCTGCAGTAAGTGGTCCGGGTTCATTATCACAGAGAACAGATGGTGGTGCAGGTAGTAGTAGTCAACCTATAAGAAGAATACCGGGCGTTGCATATGGAGAACAAAAAGCTTTATCAGCACAACAATCTGCTGCACCTTTACCAGTAGCTAATCAAGGTCAAACTCCTGTAAGAAGTACACAAGGTGCAACACCAAATGTATTTGCTGCAACTGAGTTTCCTAATCAACCAATAACTGAAGGTGCTATGTTAGGTGCGGGTTCACCTCCTATGCAAGCTATAGACGAAGATGCAAATATGTTACTTGCTGCAATGTATCAAGTAATGCCAAATTCAATTATATCGGAGTTAATAAACCAAGGTAGCGAATAGTGTTCTTTCCCGACCCAATATTTGAACAATCACAAGTAGCTAATAACGTAGCTAGAAATAATAAGTTTAAAAACTTAAAACAAAATCTTAGTGATGTTGACCCACAAAATCTTATTGCATTTACTAAGAAGTTTCCTAATGCACCACAAAGTTTGCTTATTGGTTTTACACAAGTAGGTGCAGACCCTAATTCAACTGCAGTAGAAGAAATAGTAGATAGATATTCTATATCACAATCTGAACAAGCAGCAAAACAATGGGAGTTAGCTTCTACAGATGGACAAGGCAATTCTTTAATGCCTGAACATCAAGATATGACATTAAACCTTGCAAAGGTATTTAAAGGAGATGCACAGTTAGGTGTCTGGGCTTTACTTGGATTTGAAAGCATGGGTGAAAAAGTTATTAAAATAAATCGTCAACTTAAATATGTTGCTGATTTGCATGCCTACGACAGTATGTTAGAAAGCGGTATGTTACCTACTGAAGCTCAAGAAAGTTTAGCTATGTATGTAAGTAATACACAGGTACCTGATATTGGTAAAGATAAAGGTACATGGGGTGAACTTAAAGAGTATGTTGAAATGTGGAGTGAAAGTAACAAACTTGCAGGAGAAACTGCATTTAGTGCTGCATTTAGAGAAGCATGGAATGGTAACCCAGTTAACTTTGATAGAAACAGAAAATTTATATTTGAAAGTTTAATAGCAGAAGATGATATACGTTATCAAAGATTACTTGATATGGGTATATCAGAAAATGAAGCTAGAAAAATATATTATGATAATGTAGGTACACCTATTAAGGCAAATGAAGCATTAGGTATGCAAGAGTATACAAGTTTATCTAGCCCTAATAGAATACAATTTTTTGAAGGTAGGAAATCTAATTATGCTCCCGGAAATAATATTAACGATATGTTTAGTATTTCTAATTGGTGGAGACAAAAACAAGGATTAGATACTGGTGTATTACAACCTTATTCACCGGGTAGACAAATTGCTTATAATGTAACTCCTAGTGGTACAACTGCAGCAAATACATTATCAGGTTTAATTGATGGTGGTATAAGATTAATTGCAGATGTACCTTTAGCTAAAGGAATATCAGGCATAAATAAATTAAAGAATGCTTCTATTTCTGTAGACAAATTACTAGATGCAGGTAAAGCTGCAAAAGTAGATAATTATTTAAACGCTTTCAACAAAACTGTTAATGATTTAGAAGATTATGTAGACCCGTTTTCTGATAAAAAACCATTAATAAGTGGAAAAAACGGACAACTTATTAGAAAGTTTAAAGGTCCTGAAGGTAGAGAATATGCTGCAGGTAGAAAACTTTATAAACAAGCAGGTGTAATTAGTGGTACTAGAAAATCTTTGTTTAGAAATACATCACAAGATTTAATGAACTCACCATTTGGTAGAAAAATAACTAGAGCATTAACCGAAGAAAATAATGTTGCTAAGTTAATGACTACACCGGGACTTGACAATTTAGATTACACAGTAGCTAAACAAATAGCAGACAGTAGAGACTACTTAACAACTAGACAAATACTAGATAATTTATTTGATACAGGAATAATTAATCAATTACCCGGTAAACAATCTGGACTAACTAATGCTGTACTTAAAACTTCTGCTCTTAAAGGTAAAGAATTACTTGATAGTCAAAATGTTCTTAAACAAACAGTAGGCAAAGGTTTATCTGCTATAGGTAGAGAAGATGCTGCATTTAGAAGTGTTGGGTCTTATCTTGGTGGCGGTGTTAAACAAGGTATAAACGTACTAAAAGGAAAACCTGTAGAAGGAGATGCTTTTGCACAATTAATGGGCTTTAGTGCAAATATGCGTTCAGGTTATAAACCATATATGAACAAAATACTTAGTGTAACTCCTGAAGAAGGATTGTCATTTACAAATAGAAATAGCGCTGTAAGAAACCTTGTATCACACTTGCAAGTTACTGGATACAGTTATGATGCTATGAAACCTATAGTTGATGAGTTAATAGATATAGCTGATGGAGATTTTGAAGCTATACAAAACTTTGCATATCAACAAATACTTAGAGATGAATTTATTATGCAACAAACTGGTAAAAATATTGCTACACAAAGAATTGCCAAAAAAATATTTGAAAGTAATGCAGACATTAGGAAATATTTTATTGACAGTTTAACTGGTGAAAATATGCCATTTGTTGGTGATGTAATGGAAACTATTGTACAACGTGGTCCAGACGGTGAGGAAATAAATATGGTTGTACCTTCATTACATTTATTAGCTGAATCATCAGAATTAATGGCACCATTAGTAGATTACAGATTAATAAATAGAGCATTAGGTAAAGTATTTACAACATACGGTGACGAGTTTGAAGGTGGATTAAGAGCTAATTTAAAACATACCGGTAAAAATATGGTTAAAGCATTTAAAGGTGGAGAAGATTTTACAGGCATTATTCCAAGTAAAAATTTAACAGATGATGCTTACACTTTGACATTAGATTACATGACACGAAATGTATTTAAACCGTTAGTGCTACTTAGAGGTGCTTGGTTTATTCGTGTTTTCTTAGAAGAAAGTATGAGAATGGCTGCAGCAGGTCTTGACAATATGTTTATAAATCCTGCTAGTCATTTAGTTTGGGCTAGGTCACATGGTCAAGCAGGCAAATTATCTAAGAAGTTTTTAGGTGAAAGTGCCGGTGGTGTTGATAGTGCAAAAATTAGAGAAAGCTTAGAGTATAAAGACGTTACTAATAGTGTTTGGTCAGCAGGTGCATTAAAAGGTAGACCTACTAGAGGTTCTAGTATGGGTAGAGATTTTATTGAAATTAGACGTGGAGAAGATGGATACGTTAATGGTATTGCTACAGAATTAATACAATTACGTAATGACCCTATAGCTAGATACTTAGCTGCTAATGGATTTAATGACGCATCTAAAGCTTGGTTTAGAAGCGCAGAAGCGTTACCACTTAGAAAAGAATTAGCAAGATTAGGCGGTAAGAAAATGGAAGGTATTGTTTCTAACGCTCGTGATGCTGATGCTTATTTAGCTTCTGTAGAAGCACGTATAAGAATAAAAACTGGTGAACAATTAATTGAAGGTAAAAACTATATAGCAGGAGATAAATACAGTTATAAATTTGGTACATTTGGTGGAGAACAAAGATTAAGAGATGCTATTGCTACTGGTAAATTAGAGTTACCTAGAGGTAAAAAATTAGATAAAGCAAACGTTATAAACTTTATTCCTGATGTCACAAAAGAATATAATAAAAAACATTTAGAAACAATTTACAAAGGGTTGTCATATTATGTTGATGAAGGTTTAGATTTTGGTTTAGTAAAAGGTTCAAGACCACAACAAGATGTAAGTGGCTTTTTAGGTAAACTAGAAAACAAATTAGATACTATGACTGATATAGCTTTTAAACATCTTATGACTAAACCTAATGCTTATTTATCTAGGTCTGTTACTTGGAAACAATATAGATGGCAATGGATTAATGATAATTTTATGGACATGTCACCTGAACTACAAAAGAAATTTGTTAAAGAAGCTCAAGAAGCTAAAATACCTAAAAAAGTTATTGATGAAATGCGTGGTCAAAAAGGTGTAGCTACAAGTAAAATAGACGACTATGACTTAGCTAATACACAAAGCAGGGCTTATGGATTAGCTGCTACCAAACAATTATTATATGACGCATCTAAAAAACATTTAATATCTGATATTACAAGAAACATATTTCCCTTCCCTGAAGTATGGTTTGAGTTAGCACAGACTTGGAGCAAAATATTAATAGCTAACCCTTATAGAGCTAGACAAGCACAACTATTTACTACTGGTGCTAAAGGTTCTAATGTCAATGAATACACAGGAGAAGGTTTCTTTGCACCAGACCCTAATGGTTCAGGTTCAGAAATGTTTGTTTATCCGGGTATGGACTTTATGAGTAATGCTATATTTGGTAAAGATAGTGGTGTGAAAGTAGCTCCACAAGGTTTTGTTCAGGGTATAAACTTATTGGGTCAGGGATTTGTTCCGGGTCCATTACCTTATGTAGGTGTTCTTGCAGATAAAGTATTACCAAGACATGGACTAGGTAAAGATATTAGAGGTTTATTATATGGTGAGTTTGGACCACCAAAATTAGGAGATGTTGTACCAACACCTGCATGGTTAGATAAAATACTATCTGCAGTAGGTGTAGGAGAAGATAGACAACAATTAAGAGCATCTACAACTATAGACGTATATAGATATGGTAAAGCTGTTGGTAGAGATAAATCTTTAGCAGAACAAGGAAAACTAGATAAGTACTTAAATAAAGGTATGAGTTTAGACGATGCTTACATGGCATATTCAAAACGTCAAGCATCACAACTTTATTTGTTTAGAGGATTATCACAGTTTTTTCTACCTACTGGTTGGACACCAAGATACTACATTGAAGATAAAAATGGTAAGTATTGGGGTGCGCAGATACTAGCTAATGAATATAGAGAGTTAGTTGACAAAAACGATGATGACCAAATTGCTGCTGCTAATGAGTTTTTAAGAACATATGGCATGGAACATGGTTGGTTAACTGCACCTAAAACACAATCTAAAGTAGGAAAACAATCCTTTACAGACAGAGTATTAGAATTTCAATCTAAAAATAAAAAATTACTTGAAACATTAGAATTGTCTAAATGGTATGCCTTACCTGATAGTCCCTATGATGAACGTAATTATGCAAACATGTATGATGCTTTTAACAAAGGAGATAGAGTAACACTATCGCCTGAAGAATATCAAAGACAAGTAAATGATACACGTGGTTATTTTCAATACTCAGCGTTTAAAGAACAAGTAGAAGCTATGGGATTATCTTCTGCAGATGAAGTACAAGTATTAAGAGTGTATAGAAATTATTTAATTGAACAACTACCGGGCTTTCAGAGAGATTATGGAACAATTAATCCGGTTAAAGCAAGAGATGTTTTAGAAGAAATGCAAGCAGAATGGACTACAAATGAGCTAGTATTAAAACTAGAATCTGGAAAAGCATTTGCTGAGTTTAACCCTATATGGGAAGAAGCAGGTAAAATTTCAGAAAGTTATGGTTTTAGTGATAGTTGGTGGCTAACGAGTTCTGCACCAGAAGCAAAAGCATTGAGATTAGGAGTAGCCCAAATCGCTAGAAATATAACAAAAGAATATCCGGATTTTAAATATATATGGATAGGAGTTTACAGTAGACTGTTCAGAGACGATACTGAACTTATAGGAATATTTAACTAATGGAAGAATTAATACAAAAACAATTTGGAGTTTCTGTACAAGAATTTAGGGACACATACATGACAGTAGTTCCTGCATATTATTCTCGTATAATAAATGCTATTGATGCAAATGATGTTGATGTGTTGCAACCTATATTAGATGAAATAAATATGGTACAAGATACATCAGGTGTACCAGAAGTAGAACAATTTGAAAATGCTAATACCGTGGAAGAAACAATTCAAAGCGGTATATCCGAAGCATTAAAAAATACACCTTATAGTACAGGTCCATCAAGACAAATTTATGTAAAAAATCCTGAAACAGGAAAGTTAGAATTGCAAATGTTACCTAGCAATTTTGCTAATGGTTTTACTGCTTTATTTAATATAAGTCAACAACCAGAATTGTTAGCAGAATTACAAGATAGTTTTGTAAAAAATGGTTTAGTAGATGCAGAATATTTTGATGATGAAGAAGTATTTGGAGAAAAAACACAAGCTGTTTTATCTGCTGTTATGGAGTATGCAGACAATACAATTTTCATTGAACAAGATAGTGAAGAAGGTCAAGCACTTATTGAACAACATGGTTCTACATATGGTTTCTTAGAGGGAGACCCTGAAAATGTAGCATTTAGTATGGCTGTATTAGACCTAGCAGTAGAAGGTATGTCTCAAAGTGTTAAAGTACAAAAAGATTTACAAGAAAAATTAGAAGATGAACAAGCTAGACAAGTACTTGCATCACAATATGATGTACCTACTGATTTAGAAATGGAAGAAACTATTGATGAAGTTTTTCAAAGTATTGTACCTAGAGAAGCTACAGAAGCAGAAAAAGCTAGATACAGTACAAGACTTGCACAATTATATTCACCTAGATTTAAACAATTAGAAGCTTTAGAAAAAGCAATTAGAACTAATAATATATTTCAAACAGTAGATGTTACTAAAGAGTTTGAAGGTAGAATGGTAACTGGACAAGAAGAACAATTAAAAACAGATATTTTTCAAATTACAGACCCTGAAAGCGTTATACAATCAGAAATAAAAGAAGATTTAAGTGCTGAAGCTAGTGCAATAGAACAAGCTAATGCAGCTAGAAGACAACAGTCATCACTTATTGCAGCTATGTTAGGACAGATATAATGGAAAATACACCATTTGATGAACACATGGCAGGTACAACTGATGCTGAAATAGCAGAATGGTATGGAGAAAAGTACGGTAAAGATTACATTACTGATACTAAAACCATGACACCTGCACAAATAGACGACATTAAAACACAGTTTAAAACAGATGTAGCACAATCTTTTTTAGATGATACAGATGAAGTTGCATTGTCTGCTAGAGAATGGCTTAATGAAAACACATCAAGAGGTGTAGACCCTACAGCACAAACTGATGACACATTGTTATCTTTAAGTGAACAAGACGAAGTTATACAAAGAAATAAAGATTTTGATTTAGAAAACGCTTTAACTGATGATGAAATATTTATGAGAGATGTACAACCTGATATTGACGATTATTATGCAGATTTAGCAGCAAGAGAACCTACTGATGAAATGATAAATTCTTATTATGAAGCACAATCCTCAGCAGACCAAGCAATGATTGATAATTATTATGACAATTTAATTGATGATACACAAAACATTAAAATAGCAGACACTCCAGTTACAGGTAAAGTAATTAAACAAACTATAAAAAATAGATTAAAAAAAGTTTTAATAGGTGGTGTTGATGCTTTAGACATATATGAATTAGGTTTAATTGGTATGGCATTAGTAGAACCTGCTGTACAAAAAGCATTAAATCCTATAATGCCAATGATAATTCCCGGCTTCAAAGGTAAATTAGATAGTAAAACATACGGTCAACAAGTAATAGAAAACTTACAAACAACTGCAAAGATTTCACCTACTGCAAAAGTTGCAGAAAAATTTAGTGAAATGCCAAAACAAGGAGAATACAGCTCCTATAGTTGGGTAGGAAAGATGTTAGATAGATGAGTGAAATAACTTGGGGTCCTAAAGGTACACAAATAATTGTTATTGAAGGTGCTAAATCAGATGAAGAAGGTAACTTAGTAGAGGGTAGCCGTATGGATACTGCATACTTTTTAGGGTATGAGGATACTAATGGGACATTCTTTTTGTGGTCAGTACCAGAACAAGAACTATCTGTAGTTACAGACTTAGATGACACACTACAAAGAGGAGCATTAAAACAAGAAGTACTTAATACATTACCTAGTAGAAAAGTACCATTGACTACATTTAATAATTTAAGTATTAACAATCAAATAGTTTCTGCAGGTAATTATGCAGAGCTTAAATCTGATTTAACTAATCTTAATCCAATACAAGGGTTTTTAAAAGATATGCAAACTATTGCAGATGAATTGTACTGGTGGAAAGATAGTAACTATATAAATATGGTACAAGAAAACTATGCTGAAACAGGTAGCTATGAACTTAATGCTGCACAAATGGCAGAGTTTTTACAAAAGTATGACATGTCAGAAGCAGAATACAATTCTGCTATTACTAGAGCTACAGATAAAAAAGGTTATGAATCTACTAAACAAACATACTACAACTCTATCGTTGACCAAGTAACAAAACTTGGTGGTGAAATATCTGAACAAGGTATGATGTATCTAGCTACACAATGGGCTAATGGTTTATATAACACAACTAGAGTTACCCAAGAAATTATTGGTTTACTAGACCCATTTTCTAACTTACCTGTATCAGAGGGATTTAAAACTGCTGCAGGAGATACTACACCTATACAAACTGGTGAAACTAAAGTACAAGAATTATTAAACAAATGGCTACCTAAACACATGCACAATGAATTTAACATTGAACAAATAGCAGGTGATATAAGAAATAAAGGTGGATATGAAGCACAATTTATTGAAGACCTTAAAGATAAAAGATTTGCTCAATATGGTATGTACGATAGAGATATTGCTTGGAATAACATTGTGAGTACATATGTGTCACAAGCTAGTGACATATGGGGTGTACAAGCTATGGAAGATGACCCAGTAATACTTGATGCAGTACAAAGAAATAATCAAACAGTATCAAGAGAAGAACTTAAGAAAATTGGTTTAGAACGAGGATATCAGAAGACTGTGACAGATTTTGCAAGTAGTATGGCTGATGCTTTTGGTACAGGCGTAGTTAAATCTGCAGGATACTTGGAGGGGTAATGGCAACATATGTAGTAGTAGGAAGTCCCGGAAAATATGTAGTTAAAGAAGCTACAACAGAAGAAGAAAAACGTAGCGGTATGTCTGAAATTGCTGCTAAACAAACAGCAGAAAACTTAAATGCAGCAACTCCACAAAGTTCTAGTAATGGCGGACAAACAACACCTCCACCTACTCAATCACCATCAGTAAACACAGACGCAGCTATGGCAGTTGCAAGAAGTTTATTTAGTTTTTTTCCTGAAGCTGTATTAAAAGATTATGCTAATGCTTGGATTAAATTTGATGACAAACAATTAGCACTTGCTGAAACAAGAACAAAACCTGCATGGCAAAAAGAATTTGGATTTTTACAAAGAGATGATGGTAGTTTAATTATGTCTGAAGCTGAAATGTTATCTACTAAAGCTAGTTATGCAGAAACCTTAAGAGAAGTAGATATAACAGATATTAGTCAATTTGAAAATAAATTTAATGATTTAATTACTGGTGAAGTTTCTGCGGCAGAGTTTCAACAAAGAGTAGACCTTGTATACAATCAAGTAGTAGACCAAATACCAGAGGTAGAACGTTTATATAGAGAACGATATGGTATTGAATTAGACCAACCTACTATATTTGGTGCATTACTTGACCCTGATATATCAGATAAAGTACTTAAAGGTGATATACAAACTTTACAACTACAAGCACAAGCAAGTATTAGAGGGTTTACACAATCTTTTGCTAGGGCAGAAGAACTAAGAAAACAAGGATTTACTGCACAACAAGCAGCACAAGTATATGAACAAGCAACTGGATTTATGGAAGCTGCTCAAACTGTTGGTAGAGAATTAGAATTAGAAACACTAGAAGAAGCAGCACTCGGTGACATAAGTTCACAACAAAGATTGCAAAGAATATCAGCAGAAATACAATCTGCAGGTGGTGTACAACTAGGAGCAGCACAAACACAAACTGGTGAAATAGTTGGACTTATAGAAGATTAGTGTATACTAATGTGTATAGCGTTGCGTGGTCCGCTTAAAGACCTGCAATCAGATTTTGGTCCTACGTCAAAATCTTGTACTTAAATTCGTAGAGTAAGGACTTTAGCTAGAGCTACAGTAACTAAAGTCAAGTGTGGTCTGTAGTCCCACGTTAGACATCCACAGGGTCTAACTGCAAGGGTAATGCTGTGAGGAGGTACGAAATGACAGAAAACTATACAGATGCAGGCGAAGAAACTATTAATGAATCTTCCGGAGCTAAACAAATGCGTCAGAAAATTAAATCGCAAGAAGAAGAAAATGCAGATTTAAAAGCTAAGTTAGCAATGTATGAGCAGGAGAAATTAGAAACTGCTGTAACAGGAATTGGCTTAGACCCTAACGCAGGGTTTGGTAAAGCATTAAAGCAAGTGTATAAAGGAGATGTCACACAAGACGCTCTTTTGGATTTTGCAAAGCAAGAGTATGGCTATGAACCAACAGGTGTTTCAGAACAGGATGCACCACAACCAGTTCAGGAAGCTGTAATTCAAAGTGATGCACGAGCTAGAGTAGAAGCACTTGAAAATAGTTCACAATCAGTTGTACCCAAAGATGCTTCAGAAGTTTTACAAAAAGTTGCAGAAAGCGGTAATACTAAAGACAGTATTAGAGCGAAACTCAACATAATGGAAGCTCAGAAGAATCTATAAAATTTAGTATAAGTACGAGTAATTATGTAGGAGGTAATTATGGCAGCTATAGGCAGCCCTAATCCAATCTCAGCAAGTGAGATAAATAACTTTACAGGCGAGTTGTTTAAAGTCACACCACATAGAACTCCATTATTATCAGCATCCGGAGGACTTACCGGAGGAAAAGCTATTAATAGCACATTCTTCCAGTTCCAAACGATTGATAATGCTACAGTATCTTCAGTTACACCGGGAACAGAAGGTGGCGCACCTAACTATAATGGTCGTTCACGTTCTGCTATCCAAGGTGTACTTGAGATATTTCATGAAGCAGTTCAGTTAACCTTTACTGCTCAAGCAGCTTATGGAGAGATTGTGCCGTTTGACTTGGCAGCTAACTATAAGAACAGTATTGACAAGTTAGCATTAGAGGGTACTAACCCTGTTAATGATGAAATGGCTGAACAACTTCAGCTAGTTCTTGAACTTGTTGCAAAAAAAGCAGAGTTCCAAGCTTTTAATGGTACTTTTGCAGACGGAACCGCAGCTAGTAGGCAAATGAGGGGCTTAGATGCTCATTGTAACCTTACTGGTGGCAACGTTTATTTTAACGATGCTAATGGTGATGGTACCGGTGCAGACCAAAAAATACATTGGGACACAGTAGCAGGTGCTATGAAGAAACTATATGATGCAGGCGCTCCAATGAGAGAACCAGTATTATTTGTTTCTCCTGCAATGTTGTTGGACCTTAACAAAGAACTTGTTAACCCAACAGTATCAGGTGCTTTAACAGGCGGTATTCTACCTAGAGACAGAAATGTCGGAGGTGTTGACATTGACACTATCGTAACTCCATTTGGAGCTATGGGATTGGCTTTGTCTGACTACTTACCTGCTAACAAAGCATTTATTGTAGACATGGCATATGTTGCACCTATCTTCTTGAACATTCCGGGCAAGGGAACAGTCTTCATAAGAGACTTAGACCAAGCCGACAATGCAAGAATGGGTAAAGCAGTTTACATGGAAATGGGATTTGACTTCGGTCCTCCACAATACCATTGTGAAATTGCCGACATTGCTTAATAGATAAGTATTGAACTTTATGGGGGAATCCACCTTCCCCCTAAAGTTCTGCTAAAGTAGGAGATTATGAGTTTAAGTAAATCAATAGCTAAAAGTGTAACAATAGATGTATCTGCAGATGCTAACAATTCATCAGGTATAAGTACTGATGGAATGTTATTAGCAGGAATTATTTTTCCTGCAACAATGACAGGTTCAGCATTAACCCTTGATTTTTCTTTAGATGGAAATACATGGTACGATGTTGTAGAAACAGACGGTACTGAAGTATCTTATACAATTACTGCAGGTGACGCAGTTAGAGTTGACCCTAGTGGTTGGGCTTTTGCATCATCAGGTTTTGTCAGAGTAACATCAGGAAGCACAGAAGCTGCAGATAGAATAATAACATTAATATTTAGAGCTGCTTAAGAGGTATACATGAGTACCACAATAGGAGACCTAGTTGATAGGGTTTATAGAGAATACCTAGAATCACCCGATGACTTAGTAAGTTATTCATATTTAACAGGCGGTATAGATAGTACTGCTACAACACTTGCATACGATGATGGTTTGTTTTCTAGTGAAGAAGAAGACGCATTAGGTGCAGGTACCGTTATAGAAATTGACCAAGAGTTAATGTATACAACTGCATTAAATGTAGTTAATAACGAAATAACAGTTAGAAGGGGTGCAAGAGGTACTACAGCAGCAGCACACTCAGCTAATGCAATTATTAAAGTATCACCTACATTTACAAGAAAAGCTGTGTATGACGCAGTAGTAGACCAAATTGAAAATTTATATCCAACTTTATTTGCTGTAGAAACACAATCAATTACTGCTAAATCAGGAATAAATATTTTAAATGGAGCAACAGATAATTATTTAGTTACTCCTATAAAAGCTATATCTCAGTATACAGATTATGATGTAGGGCAAGATGAAACAGGTTCACAGTTTAGAGGTGTATCTGTAGAATTAGTACAATTACCTAATCCATTTACCTATACAAATGATGCAGGTGCATCTGTAACAGTTACCTATACAAGTGGACCAAGTGTTGTACACGCATTACAAAACTATGGCATTACTTCAGGTAAAACTATTTATGTTACTTTTAAAAAGAAATTTGTTGAACCAACAGATGAAGATACAACATTAGTTGCTGTAGGTTTAGAAAATGAATACGAAGCTATTATTATGGCAGGTGTTGCTGCACAAATGGTTGCAGGCAAAGACATTAGTACGTTAGATGCTAAATATCTTACAGACCAAATAGCTGTACAAAATGCTCCAATAGGTAGTTCTAATCAAATTAGAAATAGTTTATTACAATATCAACAATTATTAATACAACAAGCAAGAAAAGATTTAAGAGCTAGATATCCAGAACCAGTATCTATGAACAATATTAACTATCCGAGTGTGTAATGCCTAGAGTAGCAACTACTTCTATAGTTAGTAAACCTAAACAATATGGATACGATATACAATTAGATGACGTATTATTACGCACAGCTATTGGTCCTAATGCACAAATGACTATACAATCATCTGATGTTCAAGAATCAGGTATAAATGTTAGACAAAACCCTGAAGATTTTACATCAAACTTAGGTCGTATATACTCAAGAAATAACTTTAAATCTGGACAAGGATTAGATACTGCACATAGAAGTAATGGAAATCCTGATGATGTTAACAGATTTTGGGATAGTAAAGGTATAGATGTATTTCATGCAGAGGATGAAACTTCTTATCATATACATTTACTACATGAAACTGCTGATGTAAATGTTAGAGGAGCAGATACTACATTTGCTGGTACTAATAACTATATGACACAAACTACAGATGGAAAGATATGGGTAACTGACAATACAAGTGTTTATTACTCTACAGATGGAACTTCATGGACTGAAGTAGATAGTGCTACAAACAATGCAACACATAACTTTACTGGTATAGCTGCATTCGGTAACAAGTTATTTCTTACAACAGCTAATGGAACAACAGATTCACAGTTAATAGAGTTTGATGGTACAAGTACTTGGACTGTACAAACTACTGCACAATCTAGTGCAGGTGGATTAACTGGGGTATGGTTTGTAAAAAATAGATTATGGATTACAGGTAATGATGGAACTGCAGAGTACATATGGGAAGCTAGTCCATTTAATAAATCATGGTCTGGTTCTGATTTACAAGATGCAGATAGCATAGTAGAAGTAGAACCTACACATGAGTTTACAGGTATCATTGATGGTGGTGCAGCAGTATTAGCTGCTAGTACAGACGGTACTGTTTATTCTTTTAAACTTAGTAGTGGTTCTTTTGTAAATCAAGGACAAACAAAAATACCTTTTGAACAAGTACATAGTATAGCTGCATCAGAAGGAATTATATTTCTTGGAACTAAAGAAGAAGGTGGCAACTCTACAGGTGTAGGTCGTTTATATAGAACAGAACTTGTAGCAGTAGATGATTTATATGTATTAGCTAATAGACAATTAATAAAAGAATGGATATATACAGGTATAGATGCTACACCACATGCTATGTTTGTTAGTCGTGATAGTGTTTATATGGGTGTACAAGAAGATACTAGTGAAGTAAATTTGTGGCGATACTACCTACCAACAGGTGGTTTGGCTAGAGATTTATTAACAACAGGCAATAGTTTTGTATATGGCATAACACAAAATGCAGGTAAATTTGTAATATCTGTGTCAGGTAGTGATGTATATAAAGAACAATCTACATATGAATCGGAAGGTTATTTATTAATGTCTGCAGCAGATTTCTTTACAGCAGAACAAAAACAATTTGTTGGTGCAGAAGTTTCAACATTTAATTTACCTAATAACACAGAAGTTGATTTACAATATTCTACTAAATTTGAAGATTTAGATAGTCCTGAAGCAGCTACATTTACTACAGCTATTACACAAGTATCTGGTATAGGAGATGTTGAAAAACAAATAGCAGAAGTTTCACGTTATATTATAGGTAAAGTAGTACTTAAAAGTACAGACAATATAGATACTCCTAAAGTCAAGTCTGTACAATTTCGTGCATTGGCTAGACCAGAGTTAGTAGTTGTACAAATACCTATAAACATTAGTGATAGAGTAGAAAGACCTAACAGAAAACCTATTAAAGTAAAAGGATTAGGCGAAACGTTGTATCAATCTTTAAAAGCTAAAGAAGGTACATCAGCTACATTAGAAATATTTGAACCAAGAGAAATTATAAGAGGTGTTGTTGAAAAAATAAGTTACCCAATACAAGCTGATGAAGTATTAGGAAGCGACACACAGTATGCTATAATTACAGTCAGAGGTACTAGACAACCTACATTTGACGATGTAACATCTATTAACGTACCGGGTATTGCAGCTTATGGTATAATGAGGTTCGGAGCATAATGGCAGATAGACAAACACAAATAGTTAACTTTTACGAATCTACAATTGCAGGTAGTATTTTAGCTAGCGCAGCAACATCGTTTACAGTATCTTCTGCTCCTACAACAAACGGTACTACAGTTATAAACGCAACAATAAGTAATGCAGATACATGGTTTTATTTAGTAATAGACCCTGATAACTCTGGAGCTAGAGAAGTTGTTATAATTAAAGCTTCTGCATCTACGAGTTTTACAACAGTTGAAAGAGATATTGAAAACAGATATGGTGGTACACCACCTAATCATCAAGTAGGAACAACTGTACGTATGGCTGTTGTATATCAACAAATAGAAGATGTTAATGATAGAGTTGATGCAGTTAAAGTTACTGCTGATGGTGCAATACAAACATCTTTATTACAAGATGATGATAGTTTTGCAAGTCCTGCTGCTAACAAAGTAGCTAGCTCTGAAAGTATTAAAGCTTATACAGATGCACAGATTGCAGCGTTACCAACAGGAGTTAGTCTCGGCTTAGTATTGGCATTGTCATAATGAGTATGTTAACGATGCTTAAAGAAGGTGGAAGTCTTCTTATAGATACAATAGGTAACTTACCTATAGTAGAAGATTTAGATTTATTACCTAATGCAGGTGGTAGTTTATCAACAACTTTTAGAATAGTAATGGATAGTTTTTTCATAACAAGTAGCAATAGTTCGCAAGCTTATGCTATAGTTATGGGAGATTAACAATTTGGAGATATAAATGGCAGATACACTACATTCAGTACAAGGAGTTCTAGGAACATCAGCAGCAGATATTATTGATGCTGTTCCTGCTTCAACTACTGAAACAGTTATTGGTATTTTAGTATCTAATGTTAGTGGAACAAGTTCAGATGTTACAATAGATTTAAGTGTGACTAAATCAGGTGGAAGTTTAACTCACATTCTTAATGATGTATCACTACCTTTTGGCACAACAATAGAGATTACAACAAAGATATCATTAGAAACAGGTGATGTATTACAAGGACTATGTTCTGCAGCTTCTAGCGCAGAATACAATGTATCATTTCTTAGACAAGCTTAGGGGTCAATATGCCCTACATAGGCACACAACCGAATGATGTAAAAAAGAATACAGGTTTATATACACCTAGTGAAATACTGCAATTAGAAAAAGATGGACATTGGGGTGGCTCATTAGAACTTATTGAGGAACAAACTGCTGATGGAA
>Ga0208644_1000395_pt1 | contig 36271 bp, 69 predicted proteins | sample VirMetDEL_Nov_18_FD_184517 | JGI IMG/M metagenome (GOLD analysis project Ga0208644, IMG submission 184517) | Aqueous microbial communities from the Delaware River and Bay under freshwater to marine salinity gradient to study organic matter... | ecosystem: Environmental > Aquatic > Marine >...
AAAGTGGGTATGTGCGACACCACTTGTGGTGGTTTGTATTACGAAAACTCCTCTAATCAAGTTTATGCTAATGTTTATATTTCTTACGATACTGCATGGAGTCCTATTACTGTAGGAATTGAGCGTGTTTCGCTTTTGTTTCCAAACCTTATCTTTACTACGTTTTATGAAGAGCATGGTATGGGGTTTGCCGGCGTTCATCAGGTTGCTGATGGTGAAGTGATTAGAGATGATTGTTCGGATTTGATTCCTGCTTCTGATGATTACAGTTTCATCATGGATGGCATGGATGAACAGTATGTTGATACTATTGTGAACAAGTGAGGTTGAAATGAACAATTTTGAAGAAGATATGATGAAGTCTTACAATGAGTCTAGGACTAGGATTCCTGATGGGGTTCTTGATACAACTCCATTTGTTACTATTCTTAAAAGCCTATCAGAAGTGATTACATCAAGTGAGTATAAAGAAAACGAATCTCTGTTGCTTTTGAGAGCTATCTCATTGTGTGTTAAGAACTACTCTACAGATACTCCTGAATTTGATATTGATTCTGAAGAGGCGATGGGGGTTTTGACTGCTCTGTGCTTTATTGCCACTTCGATTCTAAAAGTTGGAGAGGCTGCTAATGATGATTTTGCAAACCTTTACAATCACTATCTAATCAATAGTTTTCTTCCAGAAATCACAGCGAATAGCGCAGCGGTGCCATATTGGGATGAGTGATAATAACGATTGGGCAGCGGAAGCATCATGCAAAGGTATGATAGATTTGTTTTATCCCGATGAGGATGACGCTGAGTACCGAAAGAAAATTTTCAAAGCTAAATCGCTTTGTACTAATTGTCCAGTAAAAGTATCTTGTTTGACTCACGCTGTTATCCGTGGTGAATCACATGGTGTATGGGGTGGTATGACTTTCAGACAGATTTCTAGGCTTAGGAATCAGATAGGGGTCAGAAATGAAGATTATGTCAGTAAATACATTGAGCAGAAAGTTTTTAATGTTTGATCATAGCGATTTTGATGATATTGTTGGTAGCATTTCGAATGCTGAATCTGTTCCTGATGGAGACTTTTCATCCTTCAAAGATATATTTGAGCAGTTCGCAAATAATCTAGTTATGTCTGATTTTGAATCAAATGAGGGGAGGGCTAGATTTATGATGACAAGTTTGAATACTATGTTTGGCAATAACTATCAATTGGATGTAGATAGGGTTTCTGATGTCATCATGAGTATGGCAACTCATCTTAGTATTGCTGTTTCTTTTATCGGTGATAAAGAAAGCTATCGTTCTTATCTTATGGATAATCCGTTGGATGGTTTGAATTGATGAGTGATGATAATGAATTAATGTTTGAATCGTTTATAACTCCTGCTGAAGTTCGTAAACGACTGAATATAACTGTCTCTACAGTCCCTGTTAGAGTAAAGGATGAAGATGTCGAAGAAGACACCTAGTTATGTTATCAAGTATTTCTTCGCTAGAGGGTATGCTGATCGGGTTCAGAATATTGAATCAGAGGCACCTTGTAGTGAAGTGAATGATTATTATATCGAAATTACCGGTGTAAATGTTGTTGATCAATACAATGAAGGCTATGCAGCCGCTGAGAAAGATAGGGTGAATGGAATTGTCTGAGCAAACTTGTTCCCAAAGAATCAATGACCATCTTGCTGGTCGTGAAGAGTTTCTTGATTCTCTTTACGATGCTATTGATAACAATACAGAGCATGATGAGATTTCAGATCCGGCAGACTTCTTGAATTGCGAATTTGCTTTGGATCTTGAAAAGATGATGGTTGCGAAGATCCTTTTGTCAACTGGTGGTCCTGGTGATTGGATTGAAGCATTCTATGATGAAGAGTGTGTTTATCGTGTTGAGTACCATTTCAATGATTGGTTTGATCACGCTAAAGTCACTGTGTCAGAAGATAGTTCTCTTTGGCGTTATGCCGAAGAGATGGTCGAAATTCTCCGTTATAGCTGAAAGAAAGCAGAACAATGTCAGAATTTAATTTCAATGCAAGCTTTGATCTTACAGAGCTAATCAATGTTCTAAATCAGGAATACGATTTCACTCGTATCACTGATGAAGTCCTTGATGAAATCGACTACGATCAGATCAAGAGTGATGTTCTTTCGGATATTGATTACGATCAAATCAAGAATGATGTGATTGAAGATATCGATACCGATGAGATTGCTAACATTGTAAAGTCTGAGATCGATTATGATTCCATCATTGATGATGTGAAGTCGAATCTTGATTACGGTGATATTTGGTATGAGATTGAGGGTTATGCTACAGGTGCCTTTTCTGATGCCACTATGACAGAAATTGAATCATTGCTGGATTCGTATGTTCCTGGCAATGGATGTCGTACCGGCAATCTTTTCACTTCTGCTGTCAATGAGGCTATCAGGTTCCTTTTGAAGGATGATCTTGAACTGTTTAGTTTGATTGGCAATGCTGAAGTTGAAGAAGATGAAACTGTTGAGGAATTTGCTCCTCCTGCGGTTCCTGAAATTCCTACTGAGTTGGTCAATCTTTACACTCGTCCTGATGTTCTAACAATTGTTGACGAGGTTGCTCGTAGAGTTAGTGATCGTACTGGTTCTGCAACTCAGTATGAGTTGCGTGTTATGATGCAAGATGCAGTTATTGCAATTCTCAATGAGAGGGGTAACAATGCCTAAGTATATCCGTATCAGAAACGTCTTCAATGACGATCAGATTATCTCCAGAATTTCTCTGGAAAAGCTTGGCCTTTCAACTAAGCGTGACAATCCTGATACCATTGGCAAGTTTGGTAGCGGTATCAAGTTTGCTCCCATTGCTGCCTTGCGTAATGGATGGGAGTGGTGGTTCATGGGCAACGATAATCGTGGTCTTTACAATATGCAGTATGTCGTTCGTGATGAAGACGGCATTGATTGCATTTGGTATGACTATGGCGATGAGTTGAAGCCTTCGTCTTTTACTGTTGGTGCTGGTGAACTTTCTTGGACTGATCCTTTCCAGATTATTCGTGAGCCTATCGCTAATGCTATGGATGCGGCTAATGAGATCGGCGGCTTCTGGGATATTGAGGTTGTTGATTCGGTAGGTTGTGCTGTTGCGAATGAGTTCAATATCTATATTTCTGCCGCACCTCAATTGATGGATATTGTCAATAACATCGGCAAGTATTTCTCAACAAATCGTGAGAGGCTTTACTCTAGCGCTTCTGGACGGAATGAAGTTCTTGCTAAGATTGATGACAATCTTAGGATTTATTCTCATGATGTTCTTGTGTATGTAAGCGATGATAAGAAGTCTTTGTTCGACTACTCGTTGAACGCTATCGCATTGAATGAGGAAAGAACTATCAAGTCGGAGTGGGAGATGTGTATGCGTATCGCTAACTCTCTTGCTTCTCTTCCAGAGAATCTTGTCAAGAAGGTAATCAATGCCTTTACTAGCGCTAACGATTATTTTGAGTTCCATGAAAATATTTTGACTTATATCCCCGGTAATGAATCGGGTTGGTCATCGGATTGGAATTCAATTTTTAAGCAGATTCATGGCAAGAATGCTATCATCGTTGACCCATCAACTGGAGATAATGTTTTCAATGCTCTGAAGATGAGAAGTCTCAAACCTGTTGTTGCGGCCTCAGACAATATCTTCAAGTTTGCTTGCAAAGCTAATGTCGATAACTATCTCGCTGCTCTTGGTGAGGATCATCAGTATGATATCTCTAATGATCTAAGCCAGTATCCTAATCTGACTGAGGCTTTGTCTATTGCTAGACTTGCTGAGCCGGACCTGAATCAATATGCCGACAATATTGGTGTCGTTTTTGGTGATGCCGCTGATTGCGTTAAAGGTATGGTTGTCGGTTTGAATACCGATAAAGCCAGGATTCTCATCTCAGATGAGCATTTGCAAAATGCTTCTGTGTCGGATCTTGTTGCTACTCTCATTCATGAGTACGATCATATTTCGACAGGTATCGGTGACGGTTATGGCGATGGTCCTGCGTTCAGGGATCTTGCTGATTCTCGTATCGGTAGAATGATTGTGAAAAATTACAAGTCTTCACCGTTCACAATCGTCAACGGTATGCTAGGCTTCATGATTGCTGATGCGAATCTGATCGGAAATGATATTGATGGTGAGGTTGAGTATTCGTCTGTCTTTGATAGTTTGATCGTGAAGATCGGTGATTACAAGATTCTTGTCCAGGCCGAAGATGCTAATGACTTTTCATCTAGTGAGAAGTTGGAAGCTGCCTTCCAGGGTGAAGGTTTTGTTGGCTATCATGGCCTCGGCTATGTCAAATCTTTTCAGATTGTTTGATTGGGGTTGGTATGTATATTTGGGAATTCAAACTCGTTAGATTTCTTGTCATCTTGTTTTGTATCATGTCTGCTCTAGCTGCCGCGCCTATTCTTATTCTTGGCGTTCTTGGTTTGCTAGGATTTATTTTCATTGGAGCGTAAATGCCTAAATTTTCCAACTACTATGTCGTTGAATTCAGATATCCTGTTGAAGTCCATGATGCTGATGGTGTAGGCCAGGCTGTTTCAAAAGGTATTAGAATGTGTGAAAGGGTCTGGGGCTTTAGACCTGATAGCTGGCACGCTAGAATCTTTGAATATACGACTGGTGAAGCTATTCCTGGGCTATCTCGGGAGTTTTTCTATAATCCAAACTCTCATTCGTATAGGGAGATTGTGAAAAATATTGGGTATCATCAAGATATGGTTAATAAAGGACTAACTCCTGATGATGTCTATGACTATGACAAGATTATTTCTAAAGCTTCGCTTGATGAGGAGGATGTTCCAATTGAACTTGAGAATGAAAGTGACTGAGATTGACTCTACATCCATTTCCGCCCTTGAATGGGTGAAGATGGGTGTCGATGTTATCGAAGATATCAATAAGGTAACTGGTTTTCTTCGTGCTACATTTACCAATGGGACGCGTTATATTTATAAAGATGTCCCACTGGTAACTGCTCTGGCAGTTTTGAATCCTAGCGGATCTAGCTATTCCGTTGGGTCTAACTTCAATGAGCATATTCGGTCAGCTAACTATGAATTCACTAAGGAATGAGTGCAAAAAGAACTTGCGCTGGTTGTCAGAATAAATTCCCTCATCGCAACACTTCTAAATATAGAAATAAAAGCTGGTGCGGGTCATCTGTTTGTCGTGAAATTATTGATGACAAAGTAAAACATAACAATTATAAGCGCAAGGAGAAGAAGATAAATAATGGCACATGGCGACTTGGTCTTGATAAAGACCATAGGATTTCGATCCTATCTCGCGATAATTACAAGTGTGCTAGATGTTATCGTGTTTCGGAAGACTTTGGAGTGATGCAGGTACATCATATTGTCCCAGTTTCTGAAGGTGGGACTGATGAGAATAAAAATCTCATAACCTTGTGTAGTATGTGTCATACTAGAGTACATCAAATTGGATGGGAGGTTTATGTCACACCGTTTACAAAAAATGCTGAAAACGTGGAGAAAAACCACGAAGCCTAATGATGATAAGTCTTTAGCTTATGTTTCTAGCTGGGTTGAGCATCTGAGCCGCGAGTTGAAAAGACATCGCGGTGACGAAGAATTCGTTATGGATCTGCTTGACGCTGCTGCTATCTATTTTTCAGATAGCTTTTCTGACAAAGAAAAGACGGACGCATTTATTTATGCGCTAGGATTGCTGTCTAGAAAGAGATAGCTGGTCCGCCCCAATATCCCAATCGGCAGAGGAAGACGGCTTAAAACCGTTTAAGTGTGGGTTCGAATCCCACTTGGGGCACTATGAAGAAAAAAATTGCACCTAGATGGGTATTAATGGAAATACTTGATCTTTTGAGCGATGGAGTAAATATCTATAGCTGGGAAGATACTTGTGATTATCTTCAGAGACAAAATCGATTTACTATGCTAGACTGGATAAGAGATTACAGGCAACTATACACTTATAGTGTTATGTCGAAACAGTTCGAAAAAGTAGATTTCTATTATGGACGAGAAGAGTGGTGATCTTTTTACAGATTTAGTCTTGGAGCTTTTGACTGCTTATCTGCTTTCTAATTCTAACGAAAGCAGAAATTTAACGATGAAAGTAATGGACTCTGTAAGGAGTGATGATAAGTTTCTCGAAAGTGGCTTTTTGGAAGGTATGGTTTTCTCTTCGATTTTACACCTGTCAATGATGATAAATTATATCTCGTTAGTGACAGGTAAGTCGAATGAGGAAGTACTGAAAAGATATGCTCTTGTCTACCAAATGACTAAAGAAACCATTGCTAAGATGCCGCAAGTGCATCCCGAATTCGTTGCTAAGATAGCTGAAGAATTCGGTGGCTTATATTAATAAATATATGCCGGGTGGTCCGAACGGTTTGACGGAAGTTGCCTTATAAGCAATTTGAACAGGTTCAATTCCTGTACCCGGTACTTTCATAGGAGGTTTACATGAAAACACTAATTATTTGGGCTATACTTACTCTGACAACAGTTGGATTTGCTTTAACCAAGGAACAAGGTGAAAATACAAGAAACACACAGGCAACAACAACTACAACTTCGCAAGTTGATATTTTTGTTGATAACACTATTCCTGATTACGTAGCTGTAATCGAAACTACAACTACCACGACTACAACAACTACGACTACTACTACGACAACGACTACAACATTGCCTGAAGGTGAGTGTTCGGAATGGTATTCTGTCGCTGTTGAGGCTGGTTGGGAAATTGATCAACTGAATAAAGTTGGTCGTATTATGTGGCGTGAGTCTCGTTGTGCTGCTGATGCTGCTAATAAGCATTATTCCTTTGGTCTTATGCAGATTGAATGGTCTGCTCACAAGTCCTGGTTGAAGTCGGAGTTTGGTATCACTCAGCAAAGTGAGTTATATGATCCTTACGTGAATCTTCTTGTTTCTAAGTGGTTGTTTGATTGGGCAGATAATGCTTATGGTTGCGGATGGCAACCGTGGTATATGAGTGGCGATTGGTGCTAACTAAACAGAAAGATATGATATGACCATTGAATTGGAAAACGACAATACTATTGATTATAGTCATAACAAATACACTTGGGATGTTTATCCCGGTGTGGTTTTTTCGTTTGTAGATCATCCTGAAGAAACAGTTTATGGTCCGGATGGTGAATTCCGTAGGGCTGAGAAATGTACCGATATGGCTATTATTCGTATGATTGGGGATATCGAAGAATTCATTGTTTACCTTGATGAGCTTGAAATTTATGAAGGTAATGTTTGCACTTGCGGTCAGGTAGGTTGTCAATGGTAAATTACAAATATCCAGTTTGGGCTATCAAGAGAGATGTTCGTGACGTTGAGATGCCTGTAAATGAAAGCGGTTACCCAGGTTATGATCATGCTATTTGGTATTGGTGGGATCTTAAAACTACCACTTTGAATACTTATGATGGTGTGACTTGGGATGCCGCTGATTTCATTATTCGTTCCAAGAATAAGACTTTGATGGAGTCTCCTTATGTAAAAATTGAATGGGAGAGGCTTTCAGAAGACACTTGGAGAAAATATTGCATCACTGGTGGCTCTAAAACTGTTGTGGCTACTTTGACTAAGCGTGGTCGTATTGAGAATCCTGAGTCTACTTATAGATGGTATAAGGAGTAATTGTGTCTAAGAAGTTGTATCTTGATGGATCTCCTGACACTTTCACTATGCGTGAGTTTCTTGAAATGAGAGACGCTGATAGTGTTGAGTCTATGAGAGGTGATGATTATGATGTATGGAGTTTCTTGAAAAAGAAGGAGAAAGATAATGGGACCGAAGAATAGAAATGCTAAACTTGCTAGTGATGGCAAGCCACAGAAGCAAGTTATTGGAACCCACGTTAGATATATTGGTATGGGTGATAAGTGGTATACTTGTTCTGTTTGTGATCGCCGTTTCTTGCGTGGTTTCTTTTGGGAATCCGAAGGGAAGAGCGGCTGTACCCAAAGGTGTCTCAAGAAGCAACTCTAATTACATGTGGGAGTGATAATGGAAGATATCAAATTCTTTACATTGGCTGAAGATGAAAGCGGTTTCCCAACTCCAGAAGATCTGATTGATAAGTTTATCTCTCTCCATAATGAGATGGGGATTGATGATGCTGACATGCTTGATCAGTCAATAGATTCGCTTATGGTTAATACCGCTCTAGCATTTGATGCTCAGTATGTTAAGGTTGAAAATAAAACCTATGTGTTCTTCCCTCATGATATACCTATAGATGAAGCTGTTGTTGTCTATAAAAATCAAAACAGAATAGAGTTTTAGAAATAAACGGGGGGTGCGAAATATTTCGCACCCCCCGTACCTTTTGTTTTTATTCGTTAGTTTGTTTCTGTATGGAGCTTATTGTGGCTAAATTGAAGTGTGAAGAGTGCGGTCGTGTTTTTGACCTTTCTAATGAAGAAGAGGCAGAGGAGTGGTATTACGGTCATGATTGCGAAGGGTGAGATAATCGCTCTGGTTCTGGCGATTTCTGCTGTTGTGTATGGTTACATTGTTCTTTTTGATATTAAGTGAGGTTTACTATGGTTGATGAATGCCTTATCCATCGAACGAATCTTGAGTATCTACATATCTGTATTCAGGATCTAGAGCAGGCTGGTATCGAACTTCCTTTAGGGGAGTATGATGACCTGTATAACATTATTGAAGAGGTGCGTGAGTATTTCTTTGATGTTGCCGAAGGGAAGAAATGACTGTTTATAAAAAAATAATTATTGGTATTTCTGTTTTGGCTGTCATTTCTTGTTATGTCGGTCTCTATTATATCGTCACCCTTAGTTATTAAAAGGTTGTTATGAATAACTATCCACCCGGTGTTTCTGGATTGGAACCAGAAATTGAAGGACCGCTTCGTGAAGAAGAAGTTGTTGTCGATTTCGTTTGTAAAAACTGTGTCGATGATGGTAGAGAACGTTGGGGTTTTCTTCAGTTGTATCGTGACAAGTATTGGATTGTCTTTTGGGATTGTCCATCTTGTGGTACTGAGTATGTCAAAGATGGTTATGATGAAAATGGATGGAGTAAGTGATGTACATTGTTATGACCGGTAATCCGTTTGATGGTTACGAATTTTTTGGTCCTTTCGATGATGTTGATGATGCTTGTTTTTGGGCTGATCGGAATGCTTCATGGGAATGGTATTCGGTGAAGATTGCTCCTGTTAATGAAGTGAAGGATGGTGATGTCTGATGGGTGCTGATTTTATTTGGGCTAGAGCTGATATAAGCGAAGGGTTGGATGTTTGGGTTGAAAGACTTGAGCATCTTCCTGATGCTGAAGTTTTTTCAGCACTACTTTATCATCATGATTGGGATCATTATGATGGCAATATTTATGCTGCTCGGTCTGAGATTATGTCTGCTATTGATGTTTGCTTTGACAGAAGCAGGAGGGATGTTGGTAGGGCATGGTTTGGTGATAATTGTGAGTATCTTATTACTGGCGGTTTGAGTTGGGGAGATGATCCAACTGAAGCTTTTGCTTCTGTCACATTATTCAGCGACTTTCAGTATTGGTATCGTTTCAGTATTGGTATCGTGAAGTAAGAGGGGCTTCTTTTATGACTAATGAAGAAAGAGAAAGAATGGAGTATGGTCAAATGATGATTAGTTTGCATACTACCATTCCTGAGTGGATGCCTGAAAAGCTTGACGGTGATCGTGTTATTGGTTGGCGTTTGATGACTGAGGCGGTGAATGGTGTAGCTAAGCCGGTTGGTTATCAGATCGTCTCAAATGGCGGGATCTATGAATCAAACATGGATGGCCTAATCTATAGAGCTACTAACTTGAATATGATTGGAGAAAACTGATGGAAAAGAAACTGCCGGAATTTATTTATGCTGTAAAGACTATCGCTTATGATGTGCAAGACATCGTAGACGATATTAGAAAGGCGGATCCTGATAAGGAAGAAATCGGGATCGAAGATGTCATTGATGTAATCGATATGCGTCTAGAAGATGACGATGACCACAAGGGCAATATGTTTACCTTGGTAGACGGAAATGGCTACGAATACGACTGACAAATTTGCCGGGGTGAGATAAATAACTATCATATATATATCTACCCAGAGAAAGAAACAACAAACAGCAAACCAACACACCAGATAAACCAGAAACAACCCCCGAAAAAAGAAAAACCAGATAAACAATCCTAACAAAAAGAAAAAAAGATCCTAACAAAACCCCTAAAAGATGTTGCGATCATTCAATAAACATGCAAGTAATCGTATGTTTATGCACAATTACGTGGGTTTTTTCCTGGTTTTCGTGGATTTTATGCATAATTACTGTATATTTATGCATATTTATGCATTGCGATGCATAATTACTGTATAATCCTATGAAAAGACTAGGAAATATTCCAAGGGTGGGGTGGGTGTCTACTACTATCTCCTATGTATCCCCTATATAGGAAATAAGACATCTCACCCCGCCTTTTGGATTATCTGGGTTCTTTCAGCTGGTTATGTGTGTCTCCTCTATATAGGAAATACAACACCTTATCCCGCCTTGTTTCTCCAGAATAAATGTTGACTACTTTGGTCGTCTTTTAGGCCCTGTAAATTCGGGGCCTAAAAAAATTTGTCTATAGTCAGAAATGGAAATAAATATGAGAAGAGAATGAGATATTCCCCTGTTAATGTCTTGTTTCAAAACATCAAAATCAATAACTATGTTTTCCCCTATAAAGAAATAGAACCGTCGATTAGTCCTATCTGATCTACTATATAAGATGGAGAGAAAGCTCTTATATAAGATGATGATAAACCCGGCTTGAAAAGTGCCTAAAAAAACCGGGGAGAAACCGCCTATATTACTCCCTTGTAATCTCCTGCTTATCCACGATATAAAACCCGATGGAATAACCAAACAGAACCCCGCCTAACTATCCAGCTACCAGAAAAAATCCCACCCGGTTGGGTGGACCAACTTTTCACCAAATTTAATACGTCATACGAACAGAAAAAACGGGTCCGAATAAAACCCAAATCCCAAACCAAATAGACAATATGAGAAGAGAATCAACTAGTCCTAATTAATATTGGAAACCAAAATCGGATGTCACAAAACAAATATCAATACGAAAATCTATTCAACCTGTCAAGTGGCAAAATCAAAACAAATGGGTGTTCAAAGAAAAACTTCGTTTTTCTTTGAACACCCATCATGCTTGGGTTTCGGTGATGGGTGCGAGTGTTGATACGTGAATGGAAATACATATGAAAGATTGAGTAGAGCCTACCCTAACATGACTGGCGTTCCAAGCCGCGAAGCGGCGCAGTGAACGCCAGCAAGGCCCGCACCCCCCAGGGGGTGCGGGCCGTACTGTCAGGCCTGGCGGGCTGCGTACAGCTCGCCGTCGCTCGTCGTGACCGCCGTCAGGGCGACCCCGCTCGCCTTGGCGAGCGTGGCGACCCGCTGACGGTAGCGGCTCGTCCAGGCGTTCAGCAGGGCGGCCTCGTCGCCCTGGTAGCGGGTCAGGCGCTCGGCCCGGTACTGGGCGAACTCGTCGCCGTTCAGATCGAACTCGGGGATCAGCATGGCTTCCCCGATTTCGAGCGCCTGGGCGTCGCTGATGTCCAAGGCGGACACCGTCGACTTGCGGCCACGCTTGGCGACCTTGGGCTGGATACTGGCAAGGCTCACGACCTTGCGAGTGGGCTTGCTGGACATCACTACCTCCGTAGTGTCGTGACAGGAACCGGGTGTCCCTGTCGCTAGGTACAAGGTAACACATGTGTCCGGATACATGCGAAACCTGGCAAATGGCCTACCCTATCGGAGTGGTGTACGGAATTTCGCTACGCGATTCCGTACACCACCGTGAGTAGAGATTGAGAATATGTGTGAAAGTCGAAGGCTGTAACGTCTAGAAGGACTGGTGTTCCAAGCCGCGAAGCGGCGCAGTGAACACCAGAAAGGGCCGCACCCCGTTCGGGGTGCGGCCCGGTCTGTCAGGACTGCCGTGCGGCGTACATCTCGCCGTCGCTGGTGGTGACGGCGGTGAGGTTCACACCGCTGGCCTTGGCCAGAGCGGCCACACGCTGGCGGTGACGGCTGGTCCAGGCGTTGGTGAGGGCGGCGGCATCGTAGTTGTACCGGATGATCCGCTCCTCATGGTAGGCGTAGAAGTCCTCGCCGTTGAGGTCGTACTCCGGAATGAGCATCGCCTCACCGATCTCCAGAGCCTGCGCATCTGCGATGTCGAGGTCGGTGACGGTGGACTTGCGGCCTCGCTTGGCAACCTTGGGTTGCAGGCTGGCCAGGCTGACGACCTTGCGGTCAGGGTTGGTGGACATGGTATCCCTTTCGGGTTGGGCAGGGACCGGATGTCCCTGCTCTGAGTACAGACTACACCAAGGGACAGAATATGCACGAAACTTGGACTCTGGCCTACCCTGTCGAAGTGGTGTGCGGAATTTCGCTACGCGATTCCGCACACCACCGTGAGCAGAGAGTGGAAGCGTGTGTGAAAGTTGCGGTGTCTACTATCTAGGTGGACTGGTGTTCCACAGCGCGAAGCGATGTGCTGAACACCAGCGAAGGCCGCACCCCCGAAGGGGTGCGGCCTGTCGCCGGGGGAGGTCAGTCGCCCGTCACGCCGTATTCCAGGAAGAGGTCACACGCCGTGAAGAGGTCCAGCTCTTCCTGGCTGCCGCTGTCCGGACCCGGGAGGTCCCAGCCGTCAGCGATCCGGAGCCACTCATCCCAGACCCAGAACGCAGCCTTGACGGCCTCCGGGGGGACGGTGTCCCCGTCGTGCAGGAAGGCGAGTTGCTCGGCCTGGCTGACAGCGTCGACGGAGTCGGCGAAGATCGCCAGACCCGGGGCGCTGAGCTTGCCGGTGTCGGCCAGCAGTCGGTTCAGGAACGCTCCGACCGTCACCATGCAACGGCAGAGCAGTTCGTATTCGTACTTCGGCATTTCCACTACCTCCCATTAGTTGCGTCACGGTGACCCCATGTCCCCGTCGACATCTGTCACGTTATCGCATGGGACCGAATATGTGCGAAACTTCGTGACAGATGCGCCTACATCGCTGGAGTACGAATTTTCGCTTCGCGAATTCGTACTCCAGTCTGCCTTGTGAGCAGAGATGTGTGTGAAATTTGTATTGGCATATGTGTAGAGTGACTGGCGTTCCACGACGCGAAGCGGCGTGCTGAACGCCAGCAAGGGCCGCACCCCCTGGAGGGTGCGGCCCGGTGCCGGGAGGGAAACTAGCCGCCGTAGCGGACGACGCAGCCGTGGCAGTAGCACCGATCGTCCAACGTGTCGACGTACGCCGGTTCGCCGCAGTCACGGCACGGCAAGTACTTGTCGACCCCCTCCAGGGTCGATTCGGCGTAGACGACCGCCGACATGATGACCTGGCGAATCCCGTCCAGATTCCTGATTCGGGATTCTCCGAACGTCTCATCGTCGGCCATACCGGCATTGTCATATGCCTCCAGCAAGGCACGAACCGTGTCCCTGATGAGCAGGCAGTACCGCATGTGCTCTTGAAGTACCTGTTCCATCACTACCCTCCAGTAGCTAGTGGCCAGGACCGGATGTCCTGGCGACAATGTCATCGTATCACCAGGGACCGAATATGTGCGAAACCCGATGGAATATGTGGCCTACGTTGCGGGCGTACGGAATTTCGCTGCGCGCTCTCCGTACGCCCGTCTTGGGCGGGAGAAAGATGTGTACGAAAGTTGGAATGGTAACAGAAGTAATGTGTCGGGTGTTGGGCACGAAAAAAGCCCGGGGGCCGAAGCCCCCGGGCGATTCCCGGTCAGTAGCGCCGGTCGAACTGGTAGTACCAGTCTTCCGGTTCGCCATCGGTCGGCGGGGTCACGTCGAACGTGATTCCACCCTGGTCCACGTCGTTGTATTCGACGTGCACTTCGACCGTTTCGCCGTCGAACGTGACAACGACATCGATCATGTCGGTGACGTTCGTTTCGGCGATGTCGTCGGAGTCCTCGCCTTCCCAGATCCAACGGATCTGTGCGGGTGAGAGTCGAACACGTCGGTTCGCATCTGTCATGGCATCCCTCCCAGGGATTGGAGCAGAACCGGATGTCCTGCCGTTGAGTAAACCTTATCACGTGTGACAGAATACGTGCGAAACTGGCCAGATGGCTTGCCCTATCGGCCTGGCGTGCAAGATGTCGCTTCGCTTACTCGCCCGCCAGTCGGTCGGTGGAAGAGAGATATGTGTGAAAGTTGGAAGGGCAATGGAGGTAATGTGCCTGGAGGTTTCCCCCGGGGCCGAAGCCCCGGGGGAACCGGTCAGGCATTGACGATCTGCGCCCGGGCGATCGTCGTGACCAACTCTTCGGCCTTGCCCATGTCGGGGAAGAAGAAGTTGACCGTGTCGGTGCCGACACGGATCTGGACCGTCACGAACGTCGTGAAGTCCCGGATCTCGGCCGACACACGATCGTCGGCCGCATGGATGTTCGTCTGACTGGACATTGTTCCCTCCCAGGAACTGGGGCAGGAACCGGATGTTCCTGCCGTTGAGTAAACCTTATCACGTGTGACAGAATACGTGCGAAACCTACCAGATGGCTTCACCTATTGGACTGGCGTGCAAGATGTCGCTTCGCTTACTCGCCCGCCAGTCGGCGGGTGAAAGAAAGATATGTGTGAAAGTTGGAAGGGTAATGGAGGTAATGTGTTTGGTGTTGGGCACGAAAAAAGCCCGGGAGCCGAAGCCCCCGGGCCTTCCCGTCACAGCGAGGCGACCGCTGCGATGATCTTTCGGATCGTCTCGTCGGAGCCGTGGATCGTCACGTCGGACGATCCGATGATGAGCTTCAGGACGAACTGCCCCTCGAAACCCGGGATGGGTCGGACTTCCGTCTTGACGATGTGCTCGTCGTCACAGAACATCGTGACGAGACTCACAGGATTGTGACTCATTGTTCCCTCCAGGGAAGCAGTGCAGGGAGCGGATTCTCCCTGACAGGAATCAATCTACACCATGAGAACAGATACGTGCGAAACCTACAGGATCGCGTACCCTGTCGGACTGGCGTGCAAGCTACACGCTTCGCTGCTTGCCCGCCAGTCGGTCGGTGGAAGAGAGATATGTGTGAAAGTTGGGTTGGGGATGAAGGTAATGTGATTGTGGTAAGGCACGAAAAAAGCCCGGGGGCCGAAGCCCCCGGGCGATTCCCGGTCAGTAGTTCCTGGCCGTCAGGTATCGGGCACCTTCCAGGTCGGTCCCGATCGGGAACCGGACTTCGTGGTCGGTGGCCGTTTCCTGCCAGTACCGGATCGTGACGATCGCCTCGCCGTCGACGATCCGGATCGAAACGTCGATGTCCTCTTCGACGGTGGTGATGTCGAAGTCGTCGTCGTCGGGATGCCAGGTCAGTCGGATCGTTCCGACTGACAGGTCGATGTCTTGCATTGCGTCCCCTCCTGGGAGTCGTGCAGGGAGTGGATTCCCCCTGACAAAGACCACCTTAGCAGGTGGGACAGAATACGTGCGAAACCTACAGGATCGCGTACCCTGTTGGACTGGCGTGCAAGCTACACGCTTCGCTGCTTGCCCGCCAGTCGGCGGGTGGAAGAGAGATATGTGTGAAAGTTGAGTTGGGATAAGTCGTAATGTGTCTGGTGTTGTGCCCCGGGGCCGAAGCCCCGGGGCCACACCGTCACGCCTCCATCGTGGTCTTGGCCATGGTGAAGATGGTTCCCCACTCGTCAACCTTGACGAGGCAGATGATGCCGGAGTACCCAGAGATGGCGGCGGCGTTCACCGCCGCCCCGTAGGCCATGATGGCCTCCCTTTCCTCCGTCGTGCCGACGAAGTGGGCAGTGTTGCCCACTCCGTTGTGGAACCGGTGCTGGATTGCGTACATGATCCTCCAATCATGCTTGCGGCGAGCCTCTCCCGCCGACAGATGTAACCTTAGCACATGAGACAGAATGCGTGCGAAACTTGCAGGCTCGCGTACCCTGTCAGACTGGCGTGCGATTTTGTTGCACCGCACCGCACGCCAGTCGGTCGGTGTGTGAGAGATATGTGTGAAAGTTGTAGGGATGATGAGAGTAATGTGTTTGGTGGTGGCCCCGGGGCATGTCGCCCCGGGGCCGGTGTGTCACCCGATCAATGCTCGGAGTATGATTCCTAGCATGTCACCTCCTTTCGGTAGTGGCGACCCCGGGGTCACGACCCCGGGGTCACACGGTCACCGACCGCCGAACTGCTCGTTCAGTTCGTCGGTGTAGGCCCACTCCCACTCCCGGCACTTGCGGCACTTCCAGTTCGGGTTCTTGATGTAGGAACCCTTGCCCGTAGCCCGGGCGGACTCCGTTGCGATGATGTCGAACCGGCCTTCATGGTTCAGAACGATGTGGAACATGTCCCCTCCCAGGGAGTCGTGCAGGGAGCGAATCCCCCTGACAGACACAACCCTAGCACGTCGGTGAGAATACGTGCGAAACCTGGCAGTCAACCCTACCTGATCGACGGGCGTGCGATGTATCGCTTCGCCTCATCGCACGCCCGTCTTGGGGCGTGTGAAGGATATGTGTGAAAGTCGGAGTGGTGATGGAGGTAATGTGCCTGGTGTTGTGCCCCGGGGCCGAAGCCCCGGGGCACCCGGTCAGTAGCCCCCGGCGGTGATGATGTCGACCCTCTGCAGGGCCTCCATCACGGCCGGATCGGTCGGCGCCGGAATCCCGACCTCCACGGCCAGGTCGATCGCCCTGGCCAGCATCCCGGCATACTGACTGGCCACGTCGAACCAGTCAAGGTGGTCACCTGGACGCTCGCCCTGGACGAACGGGTCGAGCGCCGACATTGCGACCAGAGCGGCCTCGTAGCTGCTCTGGAAGGTCGGCCGAACCTCGTGGTCGGAATGGTCGATCAGGTGACCGATGATGGTCACAATCTGATCTAGGAGATGGAAACAGGTCAAGGTGTGCATGATACCCTCCCAGGTCGCACCGTCGGGGACGTTCCCCGACACGACCCATATACACATATGGCTTGAGATACGTGCGAAACCTGACATGTTGGCACACCGTAAAGGCTGGTGTGCAAGCTGCACGCTTCGCTGCTTGCCCACCAGCCGGTCGGTGTGTGAGAGATATGTGTGAAAGTGGTAGGGTTGAATGATGTAATGTGTTTGGTGTTGGCCCCGGGTCCGAAGACCCGGGGCCGGTCATCACATGAACAGTGCTCTGAGTATGATGCCGATCATGTTCACCTCCTTTCGGTCGGTGGGTGACCCCGGGGCGGATGCCCCGGGGTCGGTTGGGGGATTCTGTTGCCACGCTCCCCGCAAGCGCCGATCCTCTCAGTCGTGCCGGTAGATCCAGGCCAAGTCGCTCTGGATGGCGATGTCATCATCGCTGTCCCGATCGACCTTGCTGCCTGCCCAGTCCTGCCAGCAGATGTCCTGCTGGCGTCGGACGAGGTCCTGCTCGTCCCGGCGCTGGCGCTCCTGTCGTGTCATGTCTCACCTCCTTCCATGCCTTCAATCTAGCACGTCGTCCCGAATACGTGCGAAACATGCCAGACAGACACATCACAAGAGCTGGTGTGCAAGCTGCACGCTTCGCTGCTTGCCCACCAGTCGGATCACAAGAGAAAGATATATACGAAAGTTGGGTTGGGAGTACAAGTAATGTGTCTGGTGTTGTGCCCCGGGGCCGAAGCCCCGGGGCACCCGGTCACCCGATGACCAGGGTGCGCATCGGGCGCACCGTGGCCATCTCATCGATGAAGACGAGCTTCAACTCGCCGTGGAACCTGTCCGAACCGATCGCCTGCTGGATGTAGTGGCTGGCGATTTCGGCGAGCTTTTCGTAGGCTTGCCTGTCTCCCTCCACATTGATGTTGACTCCGTACTCCGAAGCGTCGGTGATGATCTGGATGACGTACATGTTCCCTCCCAGGGAGCCTGCAGGGAGCGAATCTCCCTGACAGATGTAACCTTACCACGTTGTCCAGAATACGTGCGAAACCTGCCAGTCCATGCACCCACAATCGCGGGCGTACGAGTTGCACGCTTCGCTTCTCGTACGCCCGCGAGACAAGTCTGGGATTGACCGTGGGTGACAGAGGATGCGCGCCGCGGAAGAATTCACTGGTTGCCTTCTTCGGCTGTGTATTCAATTTTTGTGGGGGTTGGTTTGGGGGGTTGGGGGTGGGGTTGGGGGTGGGGTTTTGTATGGTTGGGGGTGGCGTGGGATTGGGCTGGTTTGTGGGGGGTTGTGTGTGGGGTTGTGTTGGGGTTTGTGTTGGGTTGTGTGGGTTTTTTTGTGGGGGGTGGGGTGTTTGTCGGGGTTTATGGTTTTATTTGGTATACGCCGATTGTGGGGGTTGTGTGGTGGGTTATGGTTGTGTTGGGGGTTAGGGTTGTCAGCATTTCTATCATTTCTTGGTGTGTCCAGTCGTCTTTGATGTGGTTTTGGTAGGGGTTTGTGTGGTCGTGTTGTGGCCAGTGTGTGATTGGTATGCTGATGAATAGGGTTTGTGTGTGGGGGAGGAGTTTTTGTATGACTTGTTCGGCTTCTGGCCGGGTCATGTGTTCTAGTATGTCTCCACAGTATGTTATGGTGTATTCCTGGCCGGGTTCCCATTTTCTCACGTCTTCGTTGATGATAACATCATATTTTTCGTAGAGTCGATATTGTTTGATGTATGGTTCCCATACTTCAATGCCTGTCCATCTGCCTCTATGAATTTTCCGGGTTATAATTTCCCAGTACGTTCCTTTTCCACATCCTACATCTAAAAATTCTGTTTGTTGATGATATTGTTCAACATGTTTTTTTGTTTGTTCAATTATCCATTGTTTTCCTTCGTGTGATGAGTTAGGCATTGTTCCATGTTGTTCCTGCTGTTTGCATCGGTCGCATCTGTGGTGTTGGTTGCATCGGTCGCATTGTTCGCATTGATCGCATTGGTAGTAAAAATTTACGGTTGCCAAGCTGGTCTTTGGTGAGCCACATTGTTGCGATTGCGCTGTATCCGATGATGTCTACGAGTGTATCGTTAAGACTTTCTTGTGGTACTGCGTTGATGTTTATCGCTGTGTTGAAGCTATCGGTTTTTTGTGTCATGTTTTCTAGTCTGGCGATCTTGTCGTTGACCCGAATGAGCAACCCGATGATCCCAAATTCTGAGATGTTCTTTGGACCATAATCCTTTTGTTTCATGGTGAGGATATCAAGCATGTTTTGTGCTGTGAATCTGGTCCCGGTTGAGTTTAACAGTCTAAGGCTATGTGAGGCTAGGAATTGCCAAAACCCGGCTTGTGATGCCATCTTCGACATGTGACTGTAGTCGTATTCTCTGTTTTCGTCGGTTTTCAGGGTACTACCGATCTTCAGCCGCATATATCGGATGAGTTGATCTGGTTCCTCTAGACCTGAAATAACGGCCCTGTCGAACAGGGCGCTGATTGCTTCTTCTGCTGCGTCTTCCCATGTTTCACTTGTAGATTGATTCATTTTCCATTTCCTTAATTAGAGTTGATTTGATAAAAGCTCTGATTGCTGCATCGATCAGTTCTTTAGATACTGAAGGGTCTAGTGAGGCGATCATGTCGCCTTGTTCATCTACAATATCTATTTGATCGTATACTAATGTTTTTCTGTTGCTTTCTAGGCCTTTAATTAGATATTTGAGTTCTATATTGTCTTCCCGCAAATCTTTTAGTTCATTAACTACATCCATAAAAGTTGCGACATCAATAACAATTTGATCTTTTGCAACAAAAAGATCATCTTCTGTTTGAGCTTCCATAAGCTCTAAAAGATGATCTTCTATGTAGTCACTTTCCATTCTTTTCTTCCATCCTCTTCTTGTATGCGTCAATGATCATATATTGACCCCGGCCTTCCTTCTTGAGCCAACCCGGCTGGTCTTTAATAAATTTGTAGATAGTAGGAAGACTCACACCGCAAAGATCAGCAATGTCTTTAGTCCCCATGATTTCCCCATCATGCTCTTTCAGAACATCGATAACAGAAAGCTTCTTTGCTGGCCTCTTCTTTTCAATGACAGCTTCTTCTTCTGGAAGACCGAAGAAGTTCCACCAATACCTGGCATCGTCTACCGATATCTGATAGAAACCACAAATATCTTTAAAGTTCTTGTCATCGAATAGCCCTGTTGCAATACATAGGCCAGCCCTAGCTTTTTCTGAGCTAATCTTTTTATGATCCTTTACCATCCGGCAAAGGCGCTCTTTTTCCTGAAAACTTATCATAATTAAATTTTCCCTTGGATAGAAGTCTTCTCTTTACAACACAGTTTTTTAGGACGGCGGTTCCGCCAGAGCATACGTCTGTGCCGAAGTCAAAATTAGATGCGACATAATAATAGTCATCATCTTCGTTAACGAGATACCCGACTGCCGAAAGGATTCGAACGCCTGGCATTTCGGTGACATCATACCACAGATCCCCGATGGAGTAGTGGTCCTTCCAAAATAATTCGACAACGGGGTAAAAGATTTCTTTAGTCATAATAAAGAGGGGAACCCCCTCGCTATAAATAATCTTTCGAAATATCTACAGCCGGGGGTTCCCCATAAGCTTATTATACCAGTAAAATTAGCTATCTTTGTCTAAATGCCATTCAATATGATTGCCGAGCCTGTCATCAATTTTTTCGACTCTATCATCAACTCTTTCAACTTTTCTCTCAACAGCAGTTACTGCTTTCAGTATAGACTTTCGGTCATAATCCGCATCAGCTTCGAATCTTTCTAGAATCTTGTGAGTTTCTTCAGCGACTGATTTGTTCACTTGATGCTGTACTGTATTTTCTTCACGAAGCTTTTTTACTTCTTTTTTTGGAAGTAATGCTATGACAACAAGACCTGTTGCTGAGATAAGAGCTACTATTATTGATGTCCAATCAATAAGCACTTCTTATCAACCAAAAATCTGATTGACAATATCCTCTACTGACTTTTCAAAGTCTCCGTATTCTGCGACGTGGTCATTGAGGATACTGATCAAATCTGCTTTCTTTACTGGGTCTAGTGGTACTGTTGTTGGAGCTGGGGCACTGGATGTTCCTTCTCCTGTTGTTGCCCCTCCTGCACCGCCAGCGCTAGGTGCTGGCTTTTGTTCGGGGTTAAGAGGAACTTGAATCATAGCTTTTTCAAGTTCTTCTGACTGCTGCTTGTGCCATTCTGCAGCATCTTGATGCTGCTTGGCCATGTTTTCGTTCCATGACTTCATTTGGTCATGATGCGCTTTCATGACCTGAACATTGTCATATGACAAATTAATGATCATTTTTATCTCCTTTTTATTATCGCGATACTTTTCAGTCCAGCCGCCAGCTCTGGCAGCTCTTTCTTGCTGAATAGCTTTATCTCTTGCTGCTTTTCTGGAGGCAGAATCTCCGGATGTGTATGTATAACACTTACCGGAATCTCCAAACCTATATCCTGGCTTCCCACCCTCTGAGCACGGTCCAACTGGCATAGTGTATATTATACTATCAGATTATCGATAATAAGCATACAAGTCTTCACGGCTCCATCTCCTAACCGGAATGGACACGTTGTTGAATTCTTTGAATGCATCATCGCATGAGTAATAGATTTTTGCATATCCAAGTCTTGATCCTTCATCATAGGACTTACAAGATGGATTTGGATCTAAATATAGTGCTTTAAATATATATTGATCTTTTTGATTGTGAATAGCATTCACAAGCTTCATATCGTGTCCGCAAAACGGACAACTCTTTTTGGGATATGGGAATTTGTCTATAATTTTGCCTAGAATCATTCTGAGTCATCATCCTCATCGTCCACATCAAACTCAAAAAACATCCCTTCAGGGAGATTATCTGGATCTATCATTTTTGGACTTATTAAAAAGTTTATCATCTGATCGACTTGCTTTGAAACTATCTCAAGACCGTCCATCAATGAGTTGAGTTCATCAAGAGTAATAATATAATCTTCACTTGAGGTGTTGATTACACATGCTGGTACATAGGAATCTTCAAAAGGAATTGATTTGATTACAATTGTTATTGTTGGGAATGAATCAATTTCTTCATCACTGGAATAAGGGACTATTCTCATCGTAATCAAATCCTTTCTCGCTCAAAACAAAATTTTCAAAGTATCTAACAATTGTTTCTTTGTATATTTTTAGCAACCATTCTTTATCTCTATTAGATCTTTTGCCAAAAAAGAATGTAAGAATGTATTCTTCTTTATCAAGTTTCAGAATATCATCAAGCTTAAGCTCTTTATAAGGCCTAATACCGGCCCTTTTGAAATTAATTTTTGTATATCTATAGATATGCTCCGGATATTTGATGATATGTATCCGACTTTTTGTCAAAGTGGCAATAAATTTAACAATATACTCATACGGAATGTAGTCATCTGCAAGAATTACTACATTTTTGTCTTCTAGGAGCCTGCCAATATCTTGCTCATTGCTCATAAAGCCTCTCTACCGTTGTCTCTAAACAATTTTAGCGCAACAGGAGCAATGGATTCAGCAAATTCTTCAATAGCTTTAGCAAATTCTCGAATTTCTAGCTGAGCATGAGAGTCATTCCTAAGCGATAGGAAATTTAGAAGACTTCTTAGATTAACTGTCCATACAAATTCTGTGTATTGACCAACAGGAAGAACTGATCTGGCAATTTCTTTTGCGACACCTGCATCTAAAAGGTCATAATATGCAGATTCTGCCACAGAATAAACATCACTCATCAAACCTTGAATAAATGATACTGTTGTTTGATCGGTAATTGGTTCAAAAGAGTAATTTCCTGGCTTACCTACTTGTTTACGCATTGAATCATATTCTGGAATATAAAACTCTAGCTCATCTGGTACATAATATCTCATACTCATCTCGTTAAAAGATGACCATCTATGTCTAAACCACTCTCTCGCCACAAAAATTGGGCATTTTACATAAAACTTGTATGTAACATGCTCAAATGGAGTGGCGTGCTTATTCTTCATCAAAAAATTGATGAGTCCTTCAGCGCGCTCATCCATTTCGGACTGGTAGCTAGAAAAGCTAACTCTTGCAGCATTAACAATATCTAAATCTCCACCCATTGCATCAATTAAATCAACTTTTCCATGATCTAGAACTTTAATCCCTAATGTCATGGGAAGCAGTCTACACGGGATTTCGCTGAAGATCGTCAGATCAAAAGATTTTTTCAGGGGATTTGCATCTTTTTCTTTTTAGTCGTGTATACTTCGCAAGCGAAGCGCGCGATAAGCTTATAGACGTGTAACTGTTTAGGGGTTAAAATATAATATGAAAGTAATTGCAATAGTAGAATCTGACGACTACAGCGGAGCAGCAATAGTAGATCCTTCATTCATTACTGTCGTCCAAGTTGATGACACATATTTTGCTGCATCAAGATGCCTATTTAGCGAAAGAGGTGTCACATGCGAAATATCTGAATCTGATGCTCTTGCGCTTGTTAGTCGCGGTGTAGAATTAATTTCTACAGATTCGCTAACAGGTAACCAATGAAAAAAATAAGCTGGTTTACTCCTCAATCAAACGATTTATCAGGCGAGCAGTGGTATTCGCCTGGATATCAGAATGCTGCAATAGCAAACATAAAAGAACTAAATGCAATGCACGTCGCGGTTTATTACAATAAACCGGAAATTCCATATCATATTAATTTCTGCCAGCCCGTGTACTATCAGCATAATAATGACTATGTAGTTGGCTACACACCGTGGGAAAGTACTGTTGTGCCTAGTAGCTGGCTATATAATATGTCTTTATGTGATGAAATATGGACTACATCTAACTTCGTAAAAGATGTGTTTTCTAACTACAACGTGAACAATAACATTCACGTTATTCATCATGGTGCGTCTCCAGAGTTTACTATTCTAGATAGAGAAATTACAGACAAGTTTAATTTTTTGCATGTTGGTGGTGAGTCTCTTAGAAAGAATTCTCAGATGGTTGTTGATGCATTCTTGGATTTATTCGATGGCAATAAAGATTATAGACTTATTCTAAAATATAATAATAAGAGCAATGCAAAAGTAAGAATGAATAATGAACTTGTAGATGCCAGTAAGCATCCACAGATTGTATGTTTAGAACATTCTTTAAATACTCAAGATCTTATTGAACTTTATCATAAATCACATTGTATGATTTATCCGACTAAAGGTGAAGGGTTTGGTATGATACCCTTTGAAGCTATAGCTACAGGTATGCCAACTATTGTGACTAATGCAACAGGTACAGCAGATTTTGCTGAAATGTCATTTGCATTAAATGCTGAGATGGCGGAAGCAAAAGAGCAATCTGAATATTATGGGGTAGATACCGGCCTGTGGGCTTACCCAAGCTATGATCATCTCCTTGAACTTATGCGTCAGGTGGTAGATGATTATGATGCGGCAAAAAGAAAAACGATCCAGTCCGCAAAAATCATTCACGATTCGTGGAGATGGACGGATTCCGCTGCTAAGATCTATGATCGGTATCAAGATTTTGTCGGCTTCTAGTTTTTACTAATAGTCAATAATTATCCTAGTCAATTTTTAGTGTTGAAAGTTTTTGATACTGTTATGATTGAAGTCTATTATTTTTAGGAGGCAGAGTGGAAAATATTATAACACCAGAATTTGTATCAAAGTATGTTGATAAGACACCGCCGTGGGGCTTTAACGGGATGGGTGAAATCGTTTATCGAAGGACTTATGCAAGAGACATTGAATCGCTAGGTCGAAAAGAGTATTGGTTTGAAACAATTGCTAGGGCTATTAATGGAGCACAAGAAATTGGTGCTAACTATACAAAGGACGAAGCAGAAAGACTTTTTGATTATATCTTTAATTTAAAGGGTATTTTTGCCGGTCGCGCACTTTGGCAGTTAGGAACGCCACTTGTCAAGCAGATGAGTGGCGTTTCTCTTGTCAACTGCTGGATGACAACAATCTCTAAAGTCGAAGATTTTAAGTTTTTGATGGACCATCTAATGGTTGGTGGTGGTGTCGGTTTCTCTGTTGAAAGAGCGGTAGTCCATGATTTTCCAAAAGTTAAGTCTATTGATAGCATCAAGCATCTAAGGGCTAATGATGCAGATTTTATTGTTCCAGATAGCCGTCAGGGGTGGTCTGCTCTACTTGGAAAGGTGCTTGAAAGCTATTTTTATACTGGAGAGTCGTTTACTTATAGCACTATTTTGATTCGTGGTTACGGCGCACCTCTCAAGACTTTCGGTGGAACAGCGTCCGGTCCTGAGATTTTGATTGAAGGCATTGCTGACATTTGCAAAATCCTTGATGCTCGTTCTGGCAAAAAGATTCGCTCCGTTGATGCTCTTGATATCTGCAATATTATTGGCAAAATTGTTGTTGCCGGGTCTGCTCGTCGTTCGGCCCAGATTGCTATTGGTGATCCTGATGATTTTTTGTATCTGCGAGCGAAGAACTGGGGTAAGGGTGATATTCCATCATGGCGTGGTAATTCAAACAACTCTATCTTTGCTGATTCTTATGATGAAATTATTGATGAGTTCTGGAAGGGCTATGATGGAACCGGTGAACCATATGGTCTGATTAACCGTGAACTTATTCGCAAGACCGGCCGTCTTGGGGAGCGCGTTAATGATAGCAAAGTTATTGGAACAAACCCTTGTGGTGAAATTGGGCTTGAAGATGGAGAACCTTGCAATCTTGCTGAAATCTTTCTTCCAAATATTCAAAGCAAGGAGGAGTTGATTGATATTAGTAGATTGCTTTACAAGACTCAAAAGGCAATTACTACTCTCAGCTATCCTTATAAAAAGTCTCAAGATGTAATTTCTCGCAATCGCCGTCTTGGTCAGGGTATTACTGGCTGGCTTCAGTGTACTGAAGATCAGTTATCGTGGGTTTCTGATTGCTATGAAGACCTTCGCAAGTTTGATATTGAGTGGTCGAAAGAAATTGGTGTTAATTCGTCTATCAAGTTGACAACTGTAAAACCTTCAGGTACTTTGAGTTTGCTTGCTGGGGTTACTCCTGGAATCCATCCAGCGTATTCTCAGTATTATATTCGCAGAGTTCGAATGGGAAGCAATGATCCTCTTGTTAATTATTGCCGGGACCGCGGATTCGATGTCCAGTATGATATAGGCCTAGATGGTAAGGAAAATCACACAATTTGCGTGGTTTCGTTTCCATGCGAAACTCCTGAAAATGCCGTTCTTGCAAAGAACATGACTGCCATTGAGCAGCTTGAGTGGGTTGTGAAAGCTCAGTCTGTTTGGGCTGACAATAATGTTTCTGTAACTGTTTATTATCGTAAAGAGGAGCTTCCTAAAATTCAGGAATGGATGAAAAAGAACTATAAAAACAAAGTCAAGTCTGTTTCGTTTTTGCTTCATAGCGATCACGGTTTTGCGCTTGCTCCATATGAAGAGATTGATAAGTTTGAATACGATAAGATGAAATCAAAGATTAAAGAGGTTGCTTTTATTGATCAAATTAATGAGTACTCAATTGAAGATTTGGAATGTGAAGGTGGAGCATGTCCGATTCGGTAAACTCTAATATAAATAAATACTCCCTTGTCATATCTAAATGCTGTGAAGAGTTCCCAATTATTTCAAAGTACACTATTGGATATACGCAAACTTGCCCCACTTGCGGCGAAGATGTGGAAATCTTTTATCAAAAGTACAATATACCGAATACCTAGATTAAAGATCAACGAGAAAACCGCACCTATTTGGTGCGGTTTTTCTCATTTCTATGTGCTTTTTGGACAAAAGTAATGTAGTATATCTTGGATGATTGATAATTACGTGAAGAATAAGCAACTATATGTTCCTGAAAGGACTTTTGGTGTCTGTATTTGGATCATGCCAAACGGAAAGCCATTATCTGATGGCGACGGGGTTCTTTGCGCCGAAGGTTTAGTTGGAGATAAGAATGTTGAAAAGCAAGTTGCTCAAGCTGCTAAGTATTGGACAGGTAGTGATGAGGGGTACACAACATGGGTCGGAGGGGCTAGAAAGGTTTCAGCCTCAGAGCGAGATGATCAAGTTGAGCGCCTTAATGAAGGTTTAAATCCAGATCCTTATGAGGATGTTATTGAAGAAGCGGTTCGTAAAGAACTTAATAGGAGAAAGTGATGAGAGGGCAAGTAAGTCATGTTGATGAGTCTGATGTCGAAGAATTAATTCTTGACGATGTAGATTATTATCAGTCCATTACAAAAATTGAAAAAACTGATCCATTTAAGAGTGTTAAGTTTTCATCTCTTTCAGCCAAGATGAAAAGAAAAGCCTCGCGGCTCTCTAAGAGGTATGAGGGGGTTGATGGAGCTGAATCTAAGTATATTGATCCAGAGAATCTGGATGGGTATTCTCTTTACGATATTGTTTCGCCTCCATATGATTTAATAACTCTTGCTGAGCTTTATGATTCAAGTGCAATTCATAATGCTGCTATTAATGCTAGAGTTATGAATACTGTTGGCCTTGGTTATTCTTTCCCTGAGACTTTGAAGTCTAAGAGGCGTCTTGAAAAGGCACAGGGAGATTCAGAGAGGCTGAGTCGGGTAAGAAAAAATATTCAAGATGTACGTCAAGCGTTAGAAGAGAAATTTGAAAACTTCAATGAAGAAGAGACTTTTATTGAGACTATAACAAAAGTATGGCTTGATGTTTTAACCACTGGTAATGGCTATATTGAAATTGGTAGAACTAATTCTGGAGAGATTGGCTATATAGGACATGTTCCATCCACTTTGATGAGAGTTCGTAGAAAAAGGGATGGATATGTGCAAATCGCAAAGAGTAATAAAATTCAGGCAGTTTTTTTTAGGAACTTTCAAGATTTAGAGACTGATGATCCTATTAATTCAGATCCTTCTCCAAACGAAATAATCCATTTTAAGACTTATTCACCAAATAGTACATATTATGGAATCCCATCAAGCGTTTCTGCGGCTGCGGCAATTGTCGGAGATAAGTTTGCAAAAGAATACAATATTGATTATTTCGAAAATAAAGCTATTCCAAGATATGCAATTATTATTAAAGGAGCGAAGCTCAGTGCCAGGTCTAAGCAGGAGCTGGTCAACTACTTCCGTCAGGAGGTCAAGGGTAGAAATCACGGTACGTTGATTGTTCCGCTTCCAGCTTCTCTGGGTGGAGACACGGATATCAAATTTGAAAAACTTGAGGCTGGCATCCAGGACGCTTCTTTTGATAAGTATCGTAAATCAAACAGGGATGAGATTCTTGTAGCTAACCGTGTTCCAGCACCAAAAGTGGGTGTTTATGATAATGCAAACCTTGCTGTTTCTAGGGACGCCGATAAAACTTTTAAAACTCAAGTTATCGGCCCAGATCAGTCAGTTATCGAAAAGAAACTAAATAGATTAATTTCTGAATTTACTGATCTTGTAACAATCAAATTTAATCGTATTGATCTTGTTGATGAAGATATTCAATCAAGAATTCATGATAGATATCTTCGTACTGAAGTAATTACACCTAATGAAGTTCGTAATGAGTTGGGTATGCCTGAGCGTATTGATGGTGATGAGCCTTTGCCATACCCAACAAAGATAAAAAGAGAACAAGGGGCTTCTAAAGGCCCAGGTGCTCCTGAAGGAAATACCAACAATATAGCTGATGTTCCAAGAAGGGCATATTCTGATACGCCATCCGGTTCTTCTGATCCTCGCACAAGCGGCGATCAGGCTGAGCGAGGGCAAAATCAAGACAATGGAGGAAACGAATAATGAGTGAAGGACATATTGTCTATTCAAATGTAAATCTATCTGACACTGACGGTGTTCAGACAATTAATCATCACACTTATGCTATTTATTTAGTTAATCGTGATGCGAATAATTGGGTTGAAGTTAAGCTGAATGGAAAACATTCAGTAGTTTTGCCGGACTCTCAAGGTCATGTGCATAACTATTTAGAAGTTTATGGTGACTATAACACTATTGAAGTCTTAACTGCGGGCGCAAGTATTGGCGTTTTTGCTGTTGGATGACATTATTATAAGAGGTTTAAATGGCTGCTGAAAGAAATATATCAATTTATCAAGGTGATACATATATCCATGATGTTACAATAGCTAATTCAAGCAATGCGGCTATTGATATCAGTGGCAGGTCTTATTCTGGGCAAATCCGTCTTTATGCCGGTGACTCAAATGTTGTTGCGAATTTTACAACAGAAGTCGTTTCTGGCCCCGATGGACAGATGAGGTTTAGTCTTTCACCAGCTCAGACAGCCAATATCCCTGGAGGCGTTTATGTTTATGATCTTCAGGAAACAAATGGGTCGGTTATTTTGACAATCCTGTCAGGTTCTGTGACAGTAACACCAGAGGTAACCAGGTGAGCGCTGATTTAACTACTGTTAGAATAACTGAATTTGACTCCACTAATCTCTCAATAGGTGGATCTGATAGTACAACTTTATCAATATCCTCTGGTGATGCAAGTTCTGTTTTTATAAGAGAGAACGAGTCAACAAGTATTTCTTTTACTGGGTATGAGGTTTCATCTGTATCAATTTCGAATCTTGAAACAACAGCTGTTTCAATAACGCCAGCAGAATCTACTGCTGTTTCATTTTTTAATGCTGAAGCAACAGTGCTGCAAGCAGTTGCTGCTACTTTAAATATTGGAGCTGGTATTTCATTTTCTAATGAGCTACCGCTTGAGTTATCAAATACAGGATCGTCTGGAACAAGCCTATTAGCTTCTAGATCGGATCATAGACATCCATCAACTGGGATGTTTTTAAATGGAGGAAATTTTTAAATGTCTAATACAATTAGAATCAAAAGAAGAGCTACTGGGCTAGCAGGTGCCCCTAGTACGCTTAAGAATGCTGAGCTAGCATTTAACGAAGTCGATGAGGTCTTGTATTATGGTACTGGTGCCGATGTAAATGGTGATGCTAATACCATTATCTCAATTGGTGGCCCTGGCGCTTTTGTAAACCTTTCTGGAACTCAGACTATTTCTGGTGGAAAGACTTTTTCTGGAACAGTCGCTCTAGGATCTTCTGCTACCGCTTCAACTAAAAGCGCTAATGATAATTCAACTAGCGTCGCTACTACTGCGTATGTTGATGCTGCCATTGGTGGTGTGGGTGGCACTCTTACTGTTGCTGCAGACAGCGGAAGTCCTGACGGTGTTGTTGTCGGGACAGATACTCTTACATTTGCTGGAGATACTGGCATAACAACAACTGTTTCTAGTAATCAAATATCTATTGATCTTGATGATACAGCTGTGAGTCCGGCTAGTTATGGGTCGTCTTCCTCCGTTGCGACCTTTACAGTCGATCAGCAAGGACGTTTGACTGCTGCTGGATCTGCCTCCATCTCTATTGCTTCCACTGCTGTATCTGACTTCACAGAGGCTGTGCAAGATGTTGCTGGTGCTCAGATTGCAACTAATGGCGTTCATACTGGTATTTCTGCTTCTTACGATGACGCTGGCGATGGGGCTATTGATCTTGCTCTGACTACTACTGGTGTGACAGGAGCAACTTATGGTGATGCAAATTCTGTTGGTCAATTCACTGTTGACTCTTATGGTCGCCTTACTGCGGCATCAAATGTGGATATTTCAATCACATCAAGTCAAGTAAGTGATCTTGGTACTAACACTGTTACATCTTTAACCGGAACAACTAATGAAGTTCAAGTTTCTGCCTCCAATGGCGCTGTGACAGTTGGGCTTCCTGACAGTGTCACTATCGCATCTAATCTTACTGTTGGTGGAAATTTGACTGTCAATGGTGACACAACTACTGTTAATACATCAACTCTATCTGTTGAAGATCCACTAATAATTCTTGCAAGTGGAAATGGTACAAGTGATTCTGTAGATATTGGTTTCTATGGCTTATATGATACGTCTGGAAGTCAAGATCTTTACGCCGGGCTATTTAGGGATGCCTCAGATGGCAAGTTCAGACTATTCAAGGATTTGCAATCCGCTCCTGATACAACTGTCAATACTGCTGGCACTGGTTACTCAGTTGCTTCTCTTGTCGCGAACCTTGAGGGCAATGTCACTGGCAATGCATCAACAGCCACGACTCTTGAAACAGCAAGAAACATTAACGGGGTATCGTTTGATGGCTCTGCGGATATAACAGTTACGGCTGCTGCTGGTACATTGACTGGGACGACATTGAATTCTAGTGTTGTTACATCTTCTTTAACAACTCTGGGAACTATTGGAACTGGTGTCTGGCAGGGTACAGCGGTGGGTATCGCATACGGCGGTACTGGGGCAACCACTGCATCCGCAGCCAGAACCAATCTTGGTTTGGCTATTGGTACAAACGTGCAGGCTTACGATGTCGAACTTGCAGCTATAGCTGGTTTGACATCTGCAGCTGATCGTTTGCCTTATTTTACTGGAAGCGGTACTGCTGGATTAGCAACGTTTACAGCATTTGGTCGCACACTGGTTGATGATGCTGATGCCGGTACAGCTAGAACAACTCTAGGTCTTGGAAGCATTTCTACTCAGAATTCCAATAATGTGAGCATTACTGGTGGTAGCATTGATGGTGTAACTTTTGATGGCGGTACTTTCTAAGGAGAGTTTAAGTGGCCAACACTATTAAGATCAAAAATTCAGGTACTGCTTCTAATGTCCCTTCGTCGCTTGAATTTGGTGAGCTTGCTATTAATTATGCTGACGGTAAGCTTTTCTATAAGAATGGCGGTGGGGCTGTTGTGGAATTCTCTTCTGGAGGCGGGTCTTCAGTGTCTGTTTCAGACACAGCGCCATCGTCCCCATCCTCTGGAGATTTATGGTACGACTCATCAACGCAGGTGATGTACATATACTATAATGATGGTTCGTCTAGCCAGTGGGTAGAAGTTGTTGCAGGAGCTGGAGGCGGTGCTGTTAGCTATCTTACGGCAAATCTTAGTGGTGGCTATTCTATCCCTGGGGTTTTTCTTACTCAAGAAGCAAGCAATCAAAGTATTGCAGCAAACACTGCATACTATCAACCGTTTATAGTTGGTGAAGAAATAACAGTTTCGTCTATAAGGCTGTATGTTCAGACCGCTTCAGGTACGTCTGGAGCAAAACTCCGGTTGTCGATTTACGAGTCTGACGCAGATTGGGTGCCTGGTGATCTTGTATTAGATGCTGGGGAAGTAGCTTGTGACTCTACTGGGAGTAAGAGTATTTCTATTTCTCAGACTCTTTCTCCAGGCTACTACTTTATGCGTGTCCATGGTGATGGCTCTGCGTCAAGGCCACTACTATATACTTGGAGAGGGTTTCCTATTTCTGGTGCGTGGACTGGTCCTGATGTACAATATTATTACGAATATAAATCTAGTAAGACGTATGGTACTGCTGAAGACCCTGCTTCGCCTTCTCCTTCGGTATCTGGTACTAGTAGCGCTCCTTTCTTATATTTCACTAGGATGGTTTACTAATGAGACAAGACGTTAATGAAGTTTGGGATTCTGAGGGTAATTTGCTGTCTTCAGAGGTTGTTGATGTCCCTCATATCCCTTTATCTGGGCTTCCTTTAATTGGAGCTTTGAATGCTGCTTTGGGTTTGTGGTCTTTAGAAGATGCAGCTAATTTAACCGGGGTGTCTCAGCAAGAACTTATTGATGAAGTTCTAGCTTGGGAGGAGGTACAGAATGGCAGTTAATTTTCCAGATTCTCCGTCTTTGAATGATGTTTTCACATCCAGCGGCAAAACGTGGGTATGGAATGGGACGGCTTGGAGCGCGGCAAGTGTTGATCATGGTTCTTTATCTGGTCTTTCAGATGATGATCATACCCAATACCTTTTGGTTGATGGGACTAGAACCGCCACTTCTCTAAACGTTTCTGGGAGTCTTACAGTTGATACAAATACTTTGTTTGTAGATTCCGTCAACAATAAGGTAGCTATCAACGCCTCTTCTGTTTACGGTACGGCCAACTTTGAAGTTTCGTCTTCTTCAGGTAATGCAGCTGCCATGATTGACGCTCCATCTGGCGGTTACGCGATTCAATACTTTGGAGAGAATGGTATTTCATCTTGGCACTACGAGTCTCTACCAAGCGCTGCTGGTAAACACTTTCACTTTGTCGAAACCGGTATTGCTGCCAGATTGGCATTGGAAGCTGGTGGAAATGTCGGTATTGGGACAACTAGTCCATCGGCAAAGCTTGATGTTGTTGGCAATGCTGAGATTAACGGAAACATCACTGTTACGGGCACGGTTGACGGTCGCGACATTGCTGCTGACGGTGCCATAATTGATGCTGCTATCACAAGTTCCGATGTTGATGATATTGTTGAAATAAGTCAAGCATCTTATGATGCGTTGGGATCGGGTCGCCCCGCTGGGCGGCTATACTTGATTACGAGCTAAGCTATGACTACACCAACAGAAGATCCGACAACGTGGGTAACTGCGCAATATGATGATGTGTGGGAGTATGAGAACACTGACGGGCTTCGGTGGCGTATCACGGGCACCTGCAACGCCTGCGGGGCGTGCGAGATGCCGCCCGCTGCGATTGACGGCGAACCCGTCACGTTCACCAACCTTCGCATCTATCTGGATGGGACGAGCGACGAGTGGACACGCACCGTTCGCTGGTACGACGAACCCGGCCAACCGGGCGCGTGCATCGAAGAGGGCTACGATCAGCGGCGTGACATTCCACTGACGCCCGACGGCCTGCCGAACCCGGCGCAGGGATGCCTTCTCGCTGGTGAGTGGCTGCCGTGACTACGTTCTACTGGCGGTCGATCACGCCCGACGACGGGCCTGGCAATACGACGCAATCGATTGCGTTGCCGTGGGGTACTGATGTAACCGGGAACCAGTTGACGTCTCGGGCGACTGTGTACGGGTCGCTCTCCGAGACGATCAACCCGACGTCGTCATTCAACAGCCTCGTTCGGGTGACGGCGGCGCAAACCGCCCGCCAGTCCGGCCTGTTCGCCGTCTGGGTGTCTGAGCCGCTTGCAGCGCAGACCGTTTCAGCGCAGACGTGGACGATGTTCGTCGGCAACCAGCAGAGCAACTCCCGCGCCGACGCTTACACGGCAGCGTCGCTCTACATCTGGCGGTCGGGTGCGGTCGCCTCGTACATCTTCGACGCCGCTCAACAGTTGGGGTCCGAGTGGACGACAACGACCAGCGTTGAATCGTTCACGGCAAGCCTCGGGTCGTTCACGCTGCAAGCAAGCGACCGGCTGGTGCTGGAGGTGTGGTACACGTCCGCGCAAGTGAAGGCGCAGTCGTATCAGAACACCCTGCTCTGGGGTGGCAACGACGACACAACGACAGGTAATGGTAATGGTAGCCCAGCCAGCTATATTAGTCTTCCTCAAACTTTAAATTTTCTAGGAGATTCCAATATAGCACTTGGAGATCTTACTGTTACAAAAGCTTATTTGGGAGACTTGGCTGTTTCCGCAGCGTATCTTGGTGATGTTAAAGTTCTTTAATGTTGATCTATTTAAGGAATAGTGTATAATATATTTATGAGTGGAGTTTTATACCCGACAAGATATGGATCTCGTCTTGTTACTATAGACGAGCTTTTTGCTGAGCATCATCTTGACAAGATGCATCCAGAATTTGCAAGACGTTTAAAGAAATGGCTTGTTGATCAAAATGGAAATGTTGGCATTGGCGGATCTTGGAGAGATACTGGTGCTCAACCAGATAAGCCAGGCTTTGCCCCTGAAGGTAAAAGTTTTCATCAATATCAAAAGTTTGCTTCCGGATTGATTAAATTTTCTGCTGTCGATCTTGTTGTGAGAAATCCTGGGAAGGTGCATCGTGCTCCTAAGTGGTCAGAAGTTCCTGTTCAGTATTCAGATTGGTCAAAAAAGTATGGTGTTCATGCAAATGTTTCAACTGAAAGTTGGCATATGCAGCCGATTGAGATCGACGGACATCTGGGCTGGATGAGGGCTGGGTGCCCCGATCCAGTCTCTAATTATCCAATTCCAGGTAGTGAAGTATATATACAACATGGAATGCTAATACCAAAAGGAGAAGACTTAGAAATGATAGTAAATAAACCGCATAGAGCTTATGATTCAAGAAGCGGCTCTGTGCATAAAGCTGGTGAGACTAGAAAGATTAAAGTGGCGAATGCGAAAGCTGCCTTTATTAATATTGTTGCCGTTAATCCAGATGGATCTGGTTACCTGACTGCATGGGGGGATGGTAATCGTCCCGACTCTTCACATATGAACTACACTAAAGGTGTGACCATTGCTAATGGTGTCTGGGTTCCGGTTATGAGTGATGGATCAATTAATGTTTATACCCACAAATCATGCCATGTCGTTATTGATGTGCTGGCCACAGCTTAATCTAGTTTAGATAGATAAATTTTACTTTTTAAACAATATTTGTGGTATCCTATATTCACTATGGAAGATTTAAATCTTAGCTTCCCGATTGATATGATCAAGAAGGAGCAACGTATTGTTGTTGGCATTGCAACTGCTGACAATGTTGATAAAGCTGGAGATTTGATTGACTTTGAGGCTTCTGTTGAAGCTTTCAAAAACTGGACTGGCAATATCCGCGAGATGCACGCACCAATCGCTGTTGGCAAAGCTATTAGCTATAAGCCAATTAAAATAAAAGGCGATGATGGTGTTGAATACAATGCAATGCAAGTTGAGGCTTATGTCTCAAAAGGTGCTCAAGATACTTGGGAAAAAGTTCTTGATGGTACATTGAGATCATTTTCTGTTGGTGGTCGGATTCTTCAAAAGGAAGAAGATACGACAAAGATGTTCCGCGGTAAGCCTGTTTCTATTATCAAGAAATACGAGCTTGGAGAGTTGAGTTTGGTAGACAATCCAGCTAATCCTGCGGCCGTTATTGATATTGTAAAGTTTGATCAGTCAGATCATCTTGATTATATTCTTAAGATCGATTGTAATGATATCGATTTAACTATTCCTGAGTCTGTTCGTAAGATGGCAGAAGTAGGTCTGCGGCAGAGGCGTGAGCATGGTCGTGGTGGAACAAGTGTTGGTATGGGGTCGGCTAGAAGGCTTGCCCGCGGCGGATCTGTTTCTCCAGAATTTGTTAGAAAAGTAGCTAGATACTTTCCTAGACATGCTGTTGATCTTAAAGCTGAAGGGGCAAATCCTGGTGATGATGGTTATCCATCTAATGGGAGAATTGTATGGAATCTTTGGGG
>Ga0208644_1000396_pt1 | contig 36224 bp, 39 predicted proteins | sample VirMetDEL_Nov_18_FD_184517 | JGI IMG/M metagenome (GOLD analysis project Ga0208644, IMG submission 184517) | Aqueous microbial communities from the Delaware River and Bay under freshwater to marine salinity gradient to study organic matter... | ecosystem: Environmental > Aquatic > Marine >...
CAATCTACAAGTGCTTTTGAACCTATTTTTGAAATTGCCATATCTTAAATCTCTTTCTTACTATTTATATCATTTCCTTATTGAAATTTGTATCGTATTATAACGATTCCTTTACCACCATTACCACCTGCTGCATTAGAACCTGAAGGTGCTCCATTCCCACTATTCGCTGGTTGTGGTGATCCTGAAGGAGAAGGATAAACTGAACCAGTTCCTCCTGCTGAATAAGTTACTGGAGAAGCAGTAATAGAAGTTGAAGAGCCAGACCCTCCTGTTTGTCCAGAACCAGCTGTTCCAGCACCACCCCCACCTCCGCCATAAACTCCACCAGAACCTGCTGCACCAGGATTACCTTGTGATGGACTAACAGGAGGAGTATTTCCTGAACCACCTGTTCCAGAATCTCCACCTCCACCACCCGATCCGCCATTAAAAGCATTTTTATTAGTAGGAGCACAAATACTTCCTCCTGATCCACCTCCTCCACCACCTGCTGATGTAATAGTTGAAAATATTGAATTTGAACCTGATGATCCGTGACCTGATGGAGTTCCTGTAGCACCTCCTGCAGATCCTCCTGCGCCTACTGTAATTGGATAAGTTGTTGCTGAAACTGTAATACCTGTTGTTGCTGCTAATGGTGAAGTAGTATGAGGAGAACCACAAGCTTGTTTGGCTTCTCTAAAACCACCACCTCCACCAGCGCCTGATGCGTTACAAGGTCCTGCAGGGCCACTTCCACCCCCACCACCTCCACCAGCTATAACTAAATAATCAACATTTGTATAAGTTCCAGGTCCTAATCCTGCTGATGATACTACAAAACAACCATCACCTGTAAAGGTATGAATTTTATAATCACCTGATGTTGTTACTGTACCACCTGTAGCTGAAATAAAACCAAGTGCTTGTAAATCGGCCACATTATGTTCTTCCCAATATAACCAACCTTTTGTACTATCTACATATACTAATACTAAACTAGCACGATTCGTAGATATTAAACTATCATTGGCAACACCTTGAATATTATGTCCGTTACGAGCAATGGTTAAATTGTTTGTACCAAATGTACCAGCGTAATCTTTGATAGCAATAAAGTCACCTATACTTGCTGAAGCAGGAAGTGTAACTGTATGTACGTCTGATGTTGTATCTATAAAGTAACCTTGACCTGATACAGCAGTTGTTCCTGTTGAACCATCAGCAGTAATGACTGATTGCCAGTCAATAAATTTGTTATTAAAAGAAACTGAACCACCTAAACTTACAGATGAACCTGCAAGTGTAACTGAAGAATTAGTTAACTTTGCGTTTGTAACAGCGTTGTCTTGTAATTTAGCAGACGTTACAGTATTAGGTGCAAAATCAGCACTTGCAACTGAACCATCTTCTATACCTTTACTGCCTACTTTATTGATTGCCATATCACTATTTATTCATCTTGGTCTGTACTAGGGTTATAAGTTTTTGCGTCCTCAAAAGTAGTAATAGTTGTAGTAAATCCAAAGTCATCATTTGCGTCTGCACTGGTAGGATTCGGTACTACGATAATTCGTTCTTCTCTTTTTGGACTATTTGCTGTATCGGTGTACATATCTGATTGAGTTTCTTTGATAACTCTTTGTGCATATACAGGCCCATACAAATAAGTCTTTGCTGTAAAACTTAAAGTGTAATTGACAGCACGTCTTGTGGTAAATGAACCATCATACGTATCAGCATAACTGACACTATTTAAAATAATAGGTACATCTCTTTTAATATTTAAATTTGGTATTGCATTAATGGTAACTGTATAATCTGGTTGAAAGTAAGGTAATATTTGTTCTACAATTTGCAATCCGCCTTCAGCCGTTGCTGTAAAGGCATATAGATTAAAACTGATATTATAAGGCACAGGATTATATTGATAGTCCATTATACTTGGAGATGAACTTTTAACGGCCTTGAACTTGCCTAATCTTTGTAACTTACGAGAAGCGTCATAAGAGATACCTGCAATTTCAAAACCCATACGAGGTAAAGTAACTGAAAATTCTCTATTATCTAAATTAGGTTGTTGTTCTAATCGTACTAAAAACTTTTCTTTAGGCGAATAAGCAAGAGGTACTTTTAAAGATTGTACAACATTACCATTTGCGTCTTTTCTATGAATCGTAATATTATTAAAAATAGTACCAAATGCGACAACTACTTTTCTTAATGACTCGTGGTAGAAAAATTTACCGAACATTAGATTGCGTGCCCCCAACGTTTGAGATTAGCAAAATTTGTTTCTAAACCACATTTTTTACATTTCATCTTTTTATTTAAATGATTTGCTCTTTCTTTTATATTTTTTGAATTTAAAGCTGCTATTCTCATATTATCTCTTGCTTCTTCTGGTATTATCATTCCTTTTAATGCTTTTGAAATCTTTTTTCTAGTTTCTAGTGTTCTTTTTCTACCTCTATTTTTTTCTGCAATTCTTTCAATTATATGTCTAGGCATTTTATAATCTCTAACACCATCACCACCTGAAGTTAAATTATAATGTGGTTTTAATTTTTTAATAAAATAAGGTTCTCTTTTTTGCCAACCATATTCATAGTTATTTCCACTTTCTATAACTTCATATTTAAAATTATCTTCACCATATTTTCTTATTGCATTGTATAAAGGTCTATTTTCATTTTTAGAAAATGCTCTGGATATGTGAGAAGAAAATCTATACCTAGATTTAGTTACACCTATATAAAATTTATTATTAACTTTATTTGTAATTTTATATATATTGTACATTAAAATCCCTCATCTGGATAGTTTTCGCCAAAAGGATTTTTTTCTTCAAAGTCCAGTATATCATCGGCCGTACTGGTTGTACCAAAGCCTGCGTCTGTTTCGTAAGTAGCATTATCAGCATAATCTCTGGTTTGTGTTGCAATACTAAATGACTCGTTAATAAGATAATTAATTTCTCCAGTAGAAGATTCAAGTAAGATTGAACCTGTTTCATTTTCTAAACTGAACTGGAAGTTTAATTGGTCAATAGATAGATTATCTTCGGCCTCATCTATTGCAGTAATACCTGTATCTAATTTTTCTGAACTGTACTCAAATTTAGTTGCACGTAATTTGTAAACAGGTAAATTACTTAATTGAAAGAATGGTTCCTGATCTTCTACAAATTGAATTTCAAAAAAAGAATTAAATAAAGGTACATAAATTAAATCACCTTCATTTGGTCTTCCGTCTTTAATTAAAGTTGCAACGTTATCTACTTGATTTTGCCATCTACGTTTTGCAATTACAAACGTAGTATCATCTCTTATTTCTAAACCAAATTTAGAGATTAATTCTTGTTCACCTGCAAAACCATCAGTAGTTTCAATATACATTTCAAGTAAATAAGAATCATCAAATTTAGAAAGTGAATCTTCTCCAAGTATTAAATCCTGATTAACTAATGTTCTTGGTAAATAGTAACAATCTTGGCCGTAGATTTTTAGGCCTTCTATGATTAAATCTTCGTAGAGTAATCTTTCAGATGCTTCTCCGATTCCGTTACCTGCCTGAAAATAGTGATTAACTGCCATTTCATTATCCTATCATATACGTTACAGGTGTTTCGTATGTGCCTCTTATATCTTCTTCAAGTTTCTGTATATCTTGTAACGCCTGTTGATAAATTTCGACACCATTAAGAGTAACACCACCGATCATTGTTACACCATTAAATTTTGATAAATTTGCACCCCATTGTCTTTTAAATAAGGCTGTTACATATCTTTTTAAATACATATCATTATAGACATCTGTATAAGTTGCTGGATCTAATTTTCTCCAACATTCTATAATTAAATATTCTCCTGCAGTAATATCATTTGTCCAATCCATATCAATGTATAAACGATTACTATGTTGATTAAATCTTAAAGGTTTTTCACCTACTAATATGTGATCTAAAAAATCTAAATGATTTCTTACCATTTGATAATGAATAATAGAGGTAGAAGAAAAATCGTATAGATCATTTAATCGTAATTGATAACGAATATCAAATAAATTAAGATTGTTTCTATCAGATAAATTAAAGATATTGGTTACAGCCAAAACAGTTTCTGGCACAATGATATAATTGTTTGCTTCTTTGTAAGTAGTGGTTACACTATCTTTTGTTGCAGTAATAGTAGAATCTCCACCAGGTGATTTTATTCTTGCTAAATCACCACTGGTAACTTGATATTTAAGATAACAACGCTCTACACCATCATAGTGATACTGAGCAAAATATTGTAAGGCCTCATCTAAACGATCTTCTAATTGATCGTCATCCACGTTAATTTCTATAACGGGTTTTCCTAATGCTCGTAATGCGTATTGTTTTAACGTTTCTCTTGTTGATGGTTCTGCCATAATTTACCTTTGTTTTTCAGGTATATTTATAAGATTAACCAAGAGCAACTGCTTGTGCGATAGCAAACGGTTTAGTTGCAACAGAAACACTATTTACTTGAACGTCTGTACTTGCGTTGACTGTTCCTGAAAATGTTCCATTGACAGCACTTGAAATTGAGCCGCTTGATATTGATAATGTTCCGTCTGTTAAAGTTGATGAACTTAAACTTGTTATTCCTGAAATAGTTGATCCTGAAAATGTGATTGAACTTGTCGCAATATTGGATAGTGTATTTGATGAACCACTTATTGTTTTATTTGTTAAAGTATCAGTAGTATCTCTTAACACTATGGTACCAGTTGCGTCTGGTATAGTAACGGTTCTATCTGCTGTAGGATCTACTACGGTTAATGTTGTTTCATATGCGTCAGCAGTTGCACCTTCAAAAGTAAAAGAATTTGTTATATTAATATTAGTAATATCTACTGTGGTTGTAGTTCCTTGTACAGTTAAATTTCCTGTAATGGTAGTATTACCTCCTACAGATAATGAACCTGTAACTTCTAGTCCTTCATTAACTTGTATTTGAGTTGAATCTGAAGATGATAACGTAGTTCCTGAAATTAAAATTGCTGAAGATTGTATAGCACTTGTAGAGTTACCTAAAAGAATTGCATTAGTTGTATAAGTAGTACCACCAGTACCACCATAAGCAACAGCAATAAATTCACCTGATTGGTATTCTGCTAATCCAGTTGCTGTTCCACTCTCGTTATAGACGGCTCGTATAGGTATTTTTGCTGCCATATTTCTCCTTTAAAAATAAAATAATGTATCTCCTTCAGCAGATCCTAGAGTTGTTCCATTACTTAAAATAAAGGACGCAACGACTTTATCAGGATTAGCCTTAAAGTCTAATTTTGTATTTTGTGTACTTAAACCACCAGAGTTAGTAAAGAATGGAACTGCCTGTACAGGTGATCCATCAGCTCCTGCTAACGCAATAGTTTTAGTTACACCGCCTGTTACCTCAACGTTTGAGTTAAGAGGTAATGTAGCGCCACTAGCAGATATACTTATCGTACCAGTACCGTCAGATGATATAGTTGCACCTGCAAGGTCTATTGTATCACCTGCAAGATACAAGGAACGAAATCTTTTAGATGCCGAACCTAAATCATATGTTTCAGTTGTATCAGGTAAAATATGTTGATCTATTGCGGATAAGTCAACACTTGAACCTGAATTAAAGTTTGCGACAGTAACAATACTGGCGCCACTTCTCATATAAACAATTTTATCTGTTATATTTACAGCGACTTCACCATCCTCTAAATCACTTGTAGTAGGAACGGAAGAGGCCGTTGTACTTCTTTTTAATTTTATAACAGTTGACACTTATTAATCTCCTAAATTAATAATTAATTAAAACGATCCACCATCAATACTTGTAACTGTAACAGCACCAGAAGTAACTGTAAAGTTATCAGAACTAAATGACGCAACACCTTTATTTGAAGTTGTTGCTAATTCTCCTGCAATCGTTAAAATTCCACCAGAGATAGATGTATCAACACCTTCACCAGCAGTAATTTGTAAAGTTTCTCCTAATGCAATATCAGATGAAGTTGAACTTTCATCAGCAATTGTAATTACACTATTTGTTAATGAAGCGTTAGCAATATTTGTAATTGTGTTAGAAGCACCACTTATTGTTTTATTTGTAAGTGTTTGTGTTCCAGTTGTAGTTACAAATGAAGTTGGTAAAGTTATTGTAAATGCAGATAAATCTAAAGTAGTAGCAAGTTTTGCAGCCGTTACGTTTGCGTCTGTAATTTTTACAGTTGTTACAGCGTTACTTGCCAATTCGTTAGAATCAATTCCACCAGCCTTCACTCTTAATGCGTCAGATGAAACTTCAATAGTTGAATCATCTACAGCAACATCTAAAGTATTACCAGTTTTTGTTAATGCGTTACCAGCACTAATTTGACCAGCACCAGAGAATTGTGAGAATGTAATATTAGTTGAACCAAATGTTGGTGTACCATTATGTGTTGCAACATAACCATTATCAGCATTTGAAGAACCTTCTTCAACAAAGAAGAATGTTCCGCCTGTTAATTCTGAAGCTGTATCAGCGTCTGGAGCTCTTGTTAATACCCATTGAGCTGCACCACTACCTGTTGCAGTAACTTTATAGATACCGTTTTGAACAGCACTTGCTTGATCTTTAATCAACACTCTATCATTAACTGAAACAGATACTCCGTCAATAGATAAAGCACCGTTAGAGTCAGCAGTAATTGTTCCTGCACCGTTATCGTAAGTAGAAGTAGCAAGAGCAGCTGTTGTAGCAACTCTAACTGATTCTTTTACATCTAATCCATTTGCAACACCATCAACGTATGCTTTTGTAGCAGCGTCTTGTGCTGAAGTAGGATCAGTAACGTTTGTAATTCGACTTGAATTTACATCAACAACACCAGAACCTTTAGGGTCTAATATAATGTCAATGTTTGTATCACCACCAGCAGAAGCAAGTGTAACACCAGTTCCTGTTGAAGCGTTTGTAATTGAAAATTGATTAACAGCAGAACCTTGAGTATTGAAAACAATTTGTTCGTTACCATTTGCGTCAGCGATATAACCACCATCAGCAATTTTAGGTGCTGTTAAAGTTTTATTAGTTAATGTTTCTGTTCCTGCTAATGTAGCAAAAGAACCATCTGATAATGCACTATTAAATTCAGCAGTTGTACCAGATATTGTATTATTTGTTAAACTGATTGATTTATTTGTTAACGTATCAGTTGTTGCTCTTCCAACTAATGTATCAGTAGAAGTAGGTAATGTTAAAGTACCTGAATTACTGATTGTTGAAATAACTGGACTTGTTAAAGTCTTATTACTTAATGTTTGAGAACCTGATAAAGTTGCTACTGTATTATCAATAGCAAATGTAACACTATCACCAGAAACAGTTGAACTTAATCCTGTTCCTCCTAAAAGTTGTAATGTGTCAGATTGTGTAATAGTAGTTGTAGTTGAACTATCATCCGCAATCGTAAATGTAGTCATCTGGTTTGCAACAGCTGAATCTACATAAGTTTTAATTGCTTTAGCAGAAGCAAGTGTAGTATCTGTACCAGCAACTGAACTTAAATCAGTATCTACAACACCAGAAGCAAAGTCAGCAACTTCAATATTAGAAATTGAGTTACCTGTTCCATTTGCGTTAAATGTTTTATTTGTTAAAGTATCTGTACTTGAAGCAGTAATGTAAGCGCCTAAGTCAGAAATATTTGACTCAGTAATAGTAATCGTGTTACTTGCACTATTAATTGTTTTGTTTGTTAATGTGTCAGTAGTAGCACGGCCAACTAATGTGTCTGTACTTGTTGGTAAAGTTAATGTACCAGTATTTGAGATAGTTGATATAACTGGAGAGGTTAACGTTTTGTTTGTTAACGTTTGAGAACCAGTTAATGTAGCAACGGTACTATCAATTGCAAAAGTAACAGATTGACCAGACGCAGTTGAAGTTAATCCTGTTCCACCTAATAGAGAGAGTGTTTGAGAGGATGGAACTGTGATTTGTGTTGAACTATCGTCTGAATATTTGTTAGAAGTAGAAACTGTAACCCAATCTAAATTTCCTGAACCGTCAGTTTTAAGAACCTGTCCTGAACTTCCATCACCATCTGGCAACACGAATGTGGTTGATGAAGTTACAGAATTAGGTGCTTTTAAACCTATATAATTAGAACCGTTATTAGTTCCTTCATTTAATTTGATTTGACCACCTGCAGAAGCATTATTACCAATAAACATTTCGTCTATTGCTTTATTCGAGTCAACTAGAAGTGCTGAACTTGCAGTTAATGTTCCAACTACGTGATCTGTTAAACTGGTAAAATATTTACCACCAATGATATCTATATTTGCAGCTACGCCTGCTGTTTCGGTTCCAGTACCTATAAAAAGTCTATCACCATTATTACCTTGCGAACCTGTACCATACGTATAGGCCAGTTCTCCTTGTGCCAGCTCCGATGGGGCTGTAGTACCTGAAGAACGTTTTATCTGAATTATTGTTGCCATTTAAATTCTCCGTTAAAAGTTTCCACCGTTGAACTTCAAAGTTCCTGTTTCGGTTGAAAGAGTAGTACGTGTAATAAACTTATCCGTTGCAGAATCATATTGTAACAATGAACCATCAGCCAATGTGGTTGCATTTACGTCAGTTAAGGATCTCAATGTACCAGCAGTAGATAAACTAGGAGTTGTTACTGATACCTTTTGGGCACCAGAATTGTTTTTATTAATATTGGCAGTAACACCGCCAGAAGTTGTAACTACAGCTCTAACCATTAAACTATCTCTCTATTTTAGTAATATTTATAATGAAACTATGTTGTAACCGAAGGACTAACTGTAATAATACCCTCAATCACTCTTGTTATGGTACTATCAGATGTTCTTAATATTTCAACATCATAGACATATCTGGCAGGTGCGTCTAAATTATTCGTTTGATCGGCAGATAAAGATAGTGTAACCACACCTGTTGTAGGTGAACCTATTGCAGTAGTGATGATAACTCTTGTTCGAGTAGAGGCAAAACCTCGTGCCATTTTAGACGAGGCCGTGTAACCTGTTAAATCAAATGCGTCACCATTTGAGTCTTTTACGGTAACGTCTGTACTAAATGTGGCACCTTGTTCAATCGTTAGATGTGCTGTTGCTGCCATTGAATTTGTCTAATCCTTCTTTAATTCTATTATTATAATAGTTAGTTAGAACTTCTATCTTTTCTAACTCAATATTGTGTCTTGTTTTAGACACTTGTATTTCTTGTCTAGCAATAATAATATTTTGCAAATCAATGGGTAACTTATTCATCTCATAATCTACGCCATCTATATTAATCTTTGTCAAATCGGCCATACTGTACTCACTTTCATTTATTTAATTATTGATACTTATATCTTATAATTACAATTCCTTTACCACCAGCACCCCCACATCTTGCTCCTGGATTTGTTCTTCCTCCTCCACCGCCACCTCCAGTGTTAGCTGTTCCTGCTGTGCCTGTTGGTCCAGCTGATCCGCCTCCTCCTGGTCCACCTGATCCTACTCCACAATTACCACCACCTCCACCACCACCTGCTCTTGTAGTAGGTGTTCCATTAATTGAAGATGTTACTCCATTTCCGCCAGGTCCACCTATTCCATAAGTTGAAGCTGTAGCGTTAGAACCTGCAGAACCTATTCCTCCACCTCCACCACCTCCGTTTGGTGCAGGAGCAGCAGTACCTCCTGGATTCCCTTGTGAAGGACTTGTTGGTGGTGTATTACCTGTTCCACCACAATAAGGAGTACCATTATCTCTAGTTCCACCTCCACCTGAACCGCCAGGTCCACCTGAATTACTACCCCAAGGATTACAAGAACCTCTTGCTCCACCGCCACCAGCAGTTGATGTAATTGTTGAAAAAACTGAATTTGAACCAGGTTGACCAGAATTAGCAGCACCAGGAGAAAGTACTCCACCTGCTCCACCTGCACCTACTGTAACTGGATATGTTGTTGCTGTAACTGTAATGCCTGTTGAAGTTGCTACAGGACTTGCTGTGTAACAACCTGAAACTGGTGTTGAATGTGATTCTCTATATCCACCAGCACCACCTCCACCACCATCATCTCTTCCACCACCACCTCCACCTGCAATTACCAAATAATCTACTACACTAGGTCCAGCACCTGCTCCTGCTACTGAAACAGCAAAACAACCGTCTCCAGTAAAAGTGTGAATTTTATAATTACCTGATGTGGTTACTGTACCACCTGTGGCAGTAATATATGAAGTAAACCCTAAATCGGCCACATTTGATTCGTTTGTATATAACCAACCTTTTGTAGCGTCAATGTAAACTAAAACAACTGAAGCTCTATTAGTATTAATTAAAGAATCATTTGCGATACCTTGAATATTGTTTCCATTTCGTCCAATCGTTAATGCGTTTGTACCAAAAGTAGCAGCGTAATCTTTAATAGCGATTGTATCACCAGCGCTTGGAGAGCCTGGTAATGTTAGAGTATGAGCAGCAGAAGTTGTATCTATAAAATATCCATAACCTGCTGTAGCACTTGTAGCAGTTGAACCATCAGCCGTTACAACTGATTGCCAAGATACTTTACCTATACCTGTAATTGAACCACCTAATGAAACACTTGTACCATTGATTGTAATAGATGAGTTTGCAAGTTTAGCGTTAGCAATAGAACCTGCTAACATAGCATTAGTAACACTTGTATTTGGAAGTGTAACTGTTTTACTTGATAAATCTAGTGTGGACGAAAGTTTAGCGTCCGTAATTGTACCAGGTGCAATATCAGCCGCTACAATCGTACCATCTTCTAGCTTGTCAGCGTCAATAGCGTTATCTGTTATACCTGATTTTGTTACTTTAGTTAATGCCATAGTTTTTAATTCTCTCTATATTTATATTAATTTTTTTATTGGAATTTGTATCTTATGATTACAATTCCTTTGCCGCCGTTTCCTCCTTGTTGAGTTCCACTTCCACATCCTCCAGATGCACCACCTCCACCTCCAGTATTTACTGTTCCTGGAGTTCCTGACATATTTGATGTAGTTCCACCTGCTCCACCACCTCCTGCTCCACCTGCAACTGGTGTTCCAGATATGTTAGTACCACCTCCTCCACCCCCAGCATAAGTTACTGGTGAACCTGTTATTGTATTTGGTGCTCCTGCTCCTCCTGCTCCTCCTGGATAACTTCCACCAGTAGCTGTTGCTCCACCTCCAGATCCCCAAGGTGCTCCACCATTGTTACCTCCACCTCCTGGATTTCCTTGTGGTGGTGATACTGGTGGTGTGTTTCCTGCGCCTGCAGTTGGAGAACTAGTTGCTATACCTCCACCAGATCCACCATTTTTTGAACTACCAGGAGGAAAAGCTTGTGATGCACAACCAGCCCCACCTCCACCCCCTGCACTTGTAATTGTTGAAAAAATTGATGGAGTTCCCGAAGATGCTGGTCCTTGTCCTGGTGTTAATTTACCAGATCCTCCAGCTCCTACTGTAATTGGATAAGTTGTTGCTGTTATTGGAAAAGATCCAGCATTACTTCCTGGACTTGGGAAAGTAGTACGATATCCTCCTGCTCCACCACCTCCTCCATTTACAGCTCCACCTCCTCCACCGGCCACTACTAAGTAATCTACGTTTGTAGGCCCACCTGTAGGTACCACTGGACTATTTCCTAATTGAGTAACAACAAAACAACCATCACCTGTAAAGGTATGAATTTTATAGTCACCCGAAGTTGTTACTGTACCACCAGTTGCTGATATAAATTGTGCTTTCAGTAAACTTGATACATTATGTTCGTCTGTATATAACCAACCCTTTGTAGAGTCAACATAAACTAAAACAATTGATGCTCTGTTTGTACTAATTAAAGAATCGTTAGCAACACCTTGTATATTGTGTCCGTTTCTACTGATTGTTAATTTGTTGGTAGCAAAAGTAGCAGCATAATCTTTGATTGCTATTGTATCGCCAATAGAAGCACTGGCAGGTAAATTGAAAGTATGTGCGTTTGAAGTTGTGTCTATGAAATAACCATTTCCAGCAACTCCTGTTGTTGTTGTTGAACCATCTGCTGTAATAACAGATTGCCAACTAACATCAGCAACAAATGCTGTTCCTATATTAAGTGTGCCGCCTAAAGAACCACTTGCACCATTAACTGTAAAACTTGAATTTGCAAGTTTGGCATTAGCAATAGAACCTGCTAATTGATCGTTTGTAACAGATGTATTTGGTAAAGTTACTGTTTTTGAAGAATAATTTTGTGTAGAAGAAAGTTGAGTTTCTGTTATAGAACCTTGTATTTCTACATTTTGAATTGTACCATCTTCAATTTTACTTGCGTCAATTGAACCTGTACCAAATGCGTTTTTAGGTAACTTTGTTAATGCCATTTAATCTCTCTTTTAATATATTTATTCTTATATTAACTGAAAATGTAAAGACAGATTCACTAAAAAGTCTTTGTTTTCATTTTTAGTAATATAACGATTTAAATTAGATGAAAACAATATAAATCCGTCTTGTACTAAAGGCACTTTCCATCTTCTATGTTTGTTTCTTCCATCATCATATTCAAAGATAACAAAAGATTCTTTTTTACCTGTAGCAACGGTATATAAACAATCAATCTCTGGTGAATCTGCTAAATGCCAATCTTTGACATTATGATGTGTAATAACATTTTCACCTGTTTGTTGTACAATACCTCTTATACTATCCACAGGAGTTGGTACTAAAGTTCGGCCGTGTTCAAGTCTATAATGATCTCTTAACCAATCTTGTACCCATTGTATATGTTGATGATAAGGTACCTTTACGTATTCTTTCATATACCAATATTGATTGTCGTCATATCGGTTTGTCAAAGTAAAATTTGACAATATATGATTTTTAATCAATCGTATATCAACGGAAGATACCTTATCTAATTTTCCTTGTATAATAAACGATTCAGTAAGCCTATGCTTTTCTAACATAATAACCTCACAATGTTAATAATTTAAATTATGCTAATGCGTTAGTTAGAACCCAACCAGTTGTGTTGTCAGCATTATAAGCATCCTCACTCCAGTTGTAAGACCATCTATGTGTACCAGCAGTATTTTGAGAAGTTTGTTCTTCTGTTAATGCTGGAGCATCTCCAATTGGTGATTTCCAAGAAGCAGAAGTAGTGTGTTTAACCCAACTTGCGTGTGGTTTAGCAGGCCAGAAAATATTATTATCTTCGTCCCAACTATAACCGATACCTGCGTAGTTACCTCTTAATGCTTTTGAAGCGTCGCCTTCGGTACCATCGTTATTGTAGTATTTGTTACCTCTTGTATTATAAGAAGTTTGAATCCACAACTGTGCTGGCCATCCGTGTATTCTTTGTAGTTCTTGTTGTCCTACTGTTTCATCTTCTACGTTAGAAGCGTTTAACAGTTTGTCGTTATCTAAACCGTGTACGGCGATAACTTTTCCGTTTATTCCTAATTTAGCAAAATGTGCCATATTATCTATCTCCTTTATTAGATGAGCACCATAGTTCTCTTTTTAGAGTATCGTACTCAATTAATTGTTGTTAAGACTATTTATATCAATACAAGTTTAAATTAAAACTTACTATTGTTTTTCTTTGTTTTGATATATTAGGCGGTGATCTATGATACAAATAAGATGGAAATGTTAATATATCACCCTCCTTGACTTTATAATTAATTTTTTGTTTTTTCTTGTAAAAACTTTCTATTTCTGTTTTTATGCTATTGTCTGGAAGTTCAACAAAATAAACACAACTAAAATGTGAATTAATATGAGTATGCCAATGGTGTGTGTCATTTTGTTGATATTGTTGAAACCACATATTAATAATTTGTAAATCAATACAGTTACGATTTTTAAATAAGTCAAGTAAATGTTTTACAAATAATGGTTTTAATATCTTTTGATATTTCAAACTATCTTTATCTTTGTAATTAAAATCAGTTTTTGTAATATAATCATTATCACTTTTATCCAAACCAGCAATTGAAGAATCTAATAAATCAAATTCTTCTAATAAAGGTTTTTTAATATCTAAATGATTATCAAATGATTTTACAAATAATTCTTTCATTAAAAAGTTCCATATGAAAGTATAGCTCTAGGCGATAAAGATATTGCTTGATGTGTTATATTTTTAGGAATAAAAAGTAAATCACCTTTATTAATATTAAATTCTTCATTATTAATTTTATAAACAGTTTTACCAAAAAAACCTATTATATAAACATCTTCAAAATCTGAATGTGCAATACTTGAAGAGCCTGATACAAAAGAAAAGTACATATCAATATTACTTTGTTTTTTCTTTTTATTGAATTGTTTATCTAAACCTTGATGTAAATTATTAAACTCTTTTAGTGTATGAACGTTTTTCATAACAAACGAAGAATTTAAAATAAAATTGTTTAGATAATTTGAACTAGCTGAGGTTGTAATATTATTTTTATCTAACAATTCTGATATAGAATTAAAATCAAAATTATTTTCAAACTTAATAAAATTGTTTTTTATATAAACTTGAGTCATATTAATAAAACGTTAACCAACCTGTAACAATATATTTTTCATCTTTTTTACTTATAACACCTTTATGAGTATGAGTAAAATCTGTTGGCCATATTAAAGTTAATCCTTTTTTTGCTTGTGTTTTTAAATTATAATATTTAAATTCAGTTCCTGCATTTTTAACTGTATTTAAGTAAGTCATAAAAACTAACACTCTACTATTGTTTACAGGCCTTTCACAATGATATGTTTTATATCCTCCACCAGGTGGATAATATTGTATATTAAAGTTTTCTTTTAATCCAAAAGGTTGATAGCCTTGTAATTGTTCATATCGTTTAGTATATAATGTAACACATTCTTTTAAACAAGTAAAATAATTATTAAAATAAGTATTAGTAGGTTTAATAATCATATCAATTGATTCTTTTTCATTTTTATCTACTATTGAACCAAATTTTGAATTTTCTATTGTGCCATAATGTTTATTTGTTTCTTTTTGAAAATAATCTATAACCTCATCACATACTTTTTCAGGTATATACCAACCACCTATAAAAGTATCAAATTTAAATTTGTGTTCTTTCATTATTTTCTCCAAACAAAACACTCATCATAAATAGACATATGATTGTTAATATTATTTTCTTCTCTATATTCTTTAACCGCTTGTTGTATGGATTGAGTATAATAATCGTGGCCAATATATAATCCATCTTTTTTAAGTTTAGGATACCAAACTTTTAAATCATTTTTTGCCTGTTCGTAACTTAAATATGAGTCTAAAAAAATAAAATCAAAATAATTATTTTTAAATTTTTTAACAGCATTATCTGTATAATCTTTTATAATAACGGCTTTATCTTTATGACCAGACCATTTAACTCTATGACGGCAAGTCATTTCTGCCCACTCAACTTCTTTTTCGTAATTAGTATAATCAGGTTTATTTAAATCACCAGATACCACATAATCAGAATAAGGCTTCCAAACATCTACACCATATAATGTTTTAATATTTGTACAGGCTTGTAAAATACAGGCAAAACTATCTCCTGAAAATAGTCCTAATTCTATACCAACAATATCTTTTCCTTGTTGAGCAATTAAATGTAAACAACTATTGATTGGGGAAATAAATTTTCTTTGTTGATGTATAAAGTCATAATATTTCATAATATAAATTTATTTATTTGTGATTTATAAAGTAAAATTTTGTATAGTCTTTATTCCATTTTTTTTCAACTTTATAAGCCATATTAATAGAAAAAATAATACGAGTATCTTCAGATAAATTAGGCGTAGAACTATGATTAACTCTACTGTCAAATAATATACAGTCATCTTCTTTTAAATTAGTCTTATGACCATCTAAAATTAAATCACCTGAATTTGCAGGTTTTTTGATATTATATACACCACTAATTTGAGGTATGTTTTTTAATATAGGATTATAAGTATCAAAATGATTATGTTCTTTTACATATCCATTTTTATTATAGACATTACACCATAAATCCAAAAGGTAATAATCTTTACCTGCTTCTTTTTTAAATTTTTTGACAATGTTAGATAAAAATAAATATTTTTGATATTCTAAAACAAATTCATAAGTAGAAAGACCTTCTTCTACCAATCTATGATTATTAAATTTTATTTGATGAATATAATCTAATATTTTATTTTTAGTTGATGAATTATATTTAAATATTTTTGTTTCAAACAATTGTGTATTCATTGATTGTCATAATAAAAATTAAATTAGTTTTGGAATTTATATTTAACTAATACGATTCCTTTACCACCAGCAGTACCACCTGAGTCCCCTCTAGCACCACCGCCTGTATTTGCTTGACCAGCACCGCCTGAAACAGGATTTGTACCTGCACCTCCAGCACCTCCAGGATAACCTTGTCCTCCACCACCACCTGAATAATATTGATTAGAAGCATATGTTGGATTAGCGTCACCTAAACCTACTTGGGTATAAGTACCAAATTGAGGAGAAACGTCTAAACCTTGTCCACCTCGTCTTAAATTTCCAGGTGACTCAGGATTTTGACCACCAACACTTGTAGCACCACCGCCACCGCCGCCTAAGCATCCTGGTCCAGGACCTCCTGCGCTTCCATAATTTGTTCCGCCAGGATTTGGTTGAGAAGGTTGAGTAGCTGAACCACCACCACCTCTAGGGTTTCCTCCACCACCAGAACCTCCAGAACTACCTCCACCAAATTCTCCTGCCCCATATCCACCACCAACAGCAGTAAATCCTAAACCTGATGAACTTGAACCAGCTGTACCAGCAACGTTATTAGAGTTAGTACCATTTCCTCCAGCACCAACTGTAATAGGATAAGTTGTTGCTGAAACTGTTTTTCCACAAGATGGAGTAATAACTAATCCTCCAGCACCTCCACCACCACCGTAGAAAGCACCTCCTCCACCGCCACCAGCAACAACTAATACTTCAACTTTAGTTGATCCATAAGGATTACCAGCACAAGAAACGACAAAACTACCATCTCCTGTAAATGCGTGGATTTTATAATCTGTATTATAAGTTTGAACTGTACCACCAGTTGCAGTTACATATAAAGGATAACCTGCTAAATTAGTTTTATTTCCTTCGTGTACCATTAACCAACCTCTACTTGTTCCAGAGTATGTTAATGTTGTTGCGATACCTTCAGTAGAAATAACAATCGTATCAGCATCAAATCCTTCAATCTTATGACCATTTCTATTAATAGAAACATTATTGTCATCAAAAGTTAAAGCGAAATCTCTAATTACAATAGTGTCACCCACAGCTGGATTTGAAGGTAGTACAACTGTATGAGTAAAACTTGTAGTGTCTATAAAATATCCTTTTCCTGATTCTAGGTTTGTATTTGTTGAACCGTCAGCAGTAATAACACTCTGCCATTGGACAGCAGCATTAGCAACATTTGATACATTTTTTTCTGTAATTTTAGTTGTCATAATTCTATATCTCTATTTATTAACTTCCTTGTACAGGCAACTCTTGTATTTTTATAGCAATACCACTTGCTGGTGCTGTTGTAAATGTTAAAGTTGTACCTGATATTGAAAAATCGGTTGTAGGTGTTTGAACGATACCGTTTTCTGTAACGACCACAGAATCATCTGTCATACCACTTGTTACTGTAAATGCAACTGTTGAACCATCTCCAGTTGCTGTTCTTGTATTATAAGTTAGAGTAATAATTGGTGAGAAATTTGCTTTTGTTACTTTTTTAATTTCTGAAGCAGAAACGTCATAAGTTAAAATATAATCTCCTGTTGCAGGAGTAGAATCTTCAGTTGATCCTACAATTATATTTGCCAATGATAATTTCTTTAATGCACTTGCTGAATTGTCATAAACTAAAAATGTATCAGCACCTTGTACACCTGTTGTTAATGCTGTTTGACTTGTAATTACGCCAGTACCGAAAGTTGCAACTTCCAAGGCCACTCCTAAGAAGATTACAAAGACTGTATCTGAGGACGCTGGTGCAGCCGTAAATGTGATTGCTGTTCCGTTACTTGATAAATTGTAAGCAACTTCTGGTTCCTGATGAACCCCAGCAACTGACACTAATACAGACGAGGCCGAACCTACTGTATAATCTAAACTAAATGTAACCGTAGAACCGTCACCTGTGAGAGTTTGTTTCTCAAATGCGCCGTATTGGGGATCTCGTCCTATATATGCCATTGTTATTTAATTCCTTTATTCATTATTGATACCTATATCTTATAATGACGATACCTTTACCGCCTGAATTTCCACCTGTTCCAACAGGAGGTCCACCTTTTCCACCACCTGATCCACCACCAGTATTGGCTGTTCCTGCTGTTCCTGGGTTTCCTGTACTTCCACCAGCACCACCTCCTCCAGAGCCACCAGTTCCTGCTGCTTGTTGTGCAGCTGGTCCTGATTCACCACCTCCACCACCACCAGCATATGTTGTTGGTGTACCTGAAATTGATGTTGTGGCACCATTACCACCAGGTCCTGAATTAGTATTCGCAACTCCAGCACTACCAGCTTGTGTAGCACCACCGCCGCCACCTGCTCTCGTGTCAGGCGGAGCGTCTGTTCCAGTTCCGCCAGGAAAACCTTGAGAAGGACTTGTTGGAGGGGTATTACCAGCTCCTCCAGTTGTAGGGCCTTGTGATGATCCACCACCACCTGATCCACCAGCTCTACCATTCATTTTAATTCCTGGTGGGGAATAAGCTGAACCACTACCACCACCACCACCTGTTGATGTAATAGTAGAAAATACTGAATTACTTCCATCAACAGCTTGACATAGAGCACAACCAGGTCCTCCTGGACCGCCTGCACCTACTGTAACTGGATAAGTTGTAGCAGTGATTGTTAAACCTGTTGTAGCTGCTATAGGGGAAGCAGTATGAGGAGAAGCTAAAGTTGAATCTTTTCCTTCTCTAAAACCTCCAGCACCTCCTCCACCAGCAGCGTGAGCTGGAGTAGATCCTGCTCCTCCTCCACCACCACCAGCAACTACTAGATAATCTACTGTTGAAGCTTGAGCGCAAGGTATATTATTACCTAAACTTGAAACAACAAAACTACCATCTCCTGTAAAAGTATGAATTTTAAAATTGCCTGATGTTGTTACTGTACCACCAGTAGCAGATATAAAAGATTGGCCTAAACCTGTTGTTGTATCTTCGTTGATTAAAGACCAACCTTTTGTTCCGTCCATATAAACTAAAGTTACTGTTTGCCCATTTGTAGAAAAAGTTGCTGTGTTTGTAGAACCATCAAACAAAGTTGATGCTATGGTAACATTATTTGTACCCCAAGTTCTAGCGTAATCTTTAAGTTGTACTATATCACCTGCTTTTGGTGATGCTGGCAACGTAACTGTAATGGCCCCAGCAGTGGTATTAATAAAATAACCTCGTCCAGCAACGGCTGTTAGACCTGTTGAACCATCAGCAACTACTACCGATTGCCATTCTATTAAACTGTCTGTAATATTGGATAATTTTCTAGTTTTTGCTCCCATTTTCTATCCTATGATGTTAAAGGTAAATACCTAAATTGTATTTCAGCCCCACTTGCAGGCGCTGTATTAAATGTTAAAGTTGTACTTGAAATAGTGTAATCAGTTGTAGGAACTAATACTACACCGTTTACAACTACAAAAACATCAGCAACTGCTCTACCACTATTTATTGTGAATGCTACAGTAGAACCATCTCCTGTTGCACTACCAGCTGAATATGTTAAAGATACGGCAGGCGCAAAATTAGATTTTGTCATTTTTCTAATTGCACCAGCAGATGTATCGTAAATTAAAATTAAGTCGTCATTTGCAACAGTTGTTTCTGCTGTTTGACCTGTGATTGCACCTGTAGAAATATCTCCAGCACGTACAATAGATTCGATTTGAGTAGGATTGATAACATAGATTTCGTCAGAAGCTGCAGGTGCAGTTACAAACGTAACTCGTTTGGTTACACCATTACCATCTAGGCCTAAAGTATAGGACTTACTTGCACCAGGTTCTTGTCTAACGTTATTGACTACAACAATAATATCATTAGCACTTGCCGCTGCGTTTGTTAAATCAAACGTAGTAGTCGAACCATCGCCAGTAAATGTGTCGTATGTTGCAATTGCCCTAGTGATATCACTTGGTCTTTTACCAATATAAGCCATTAAATCTATTCCTCTTTTTTATATTTATTATACGTCTTCCAAAACTGATATTGTAGCGTCTAATGCACTTGAAGTTCCGCAAGATACACGAACAACATCATTAGCTGATCCATTACCTTGTAAAACTATTTTGTTACCTGCCATTACTTCTAATGAAGAACCTGTAGGTATGCTAGCACCTTTGACGATATAACTATCAGTTCCATCATAACCATCTAAATACACATCAGCAGTTACTCCTGAAGCAGATTTATTTGCCAGAGTAATACCAATGACGATAGATTCCATAGCTGATCCTGAAGAAGGAACAGTATAGAGAGCATCGCCTGAAGCACCAGTAGAAGTGGTTACACTTGAAACGTTATATCTTTTAAAATCGTTAGCCATTTGTTATCCCTTATAGTTACTATTTATAATATTATCCAAGAGCGACCGCTTGAGCGATAGCAAAAGGTTTAGTTGCTACAGATACACTATTCACTTGTATATCTGTTGTAAAATTTGCAGTTCCAGAACCAGTTACATTTACGACACTTGTTAAAGAACCACTATTCAATGAAGCAGTACCATCTGTTACAGTTGTTGCTGATACACTTGTCAAACCTGATATTGTACTATTTAATGCCACAGTTATTGTATCTGTAGCAGAAACAGTCGCAGTTATATTTGAACCACTTGAAATTCTTAATACATCTCCTGAACTTATTGTTTGTTGAGTAGAAGTATCATCTGCTATTTTAAATGCAGTTGTAACAGTCGCAGCCACTTCATTAATTGCACCTACGACATTGGTTGCAGTAGTTGTAAGTGTAGCAACATCACCTATATCGGTAGACGATAAACTATTAAACGTTGTTCTAAACGTTTCTAAAGTATCGGTTGTTGCAACTGTACGAGCGGCCATTTTACTTCTCTATTACCTTTTTTAATAAATTTTTGATTTCGTATAATTCAGACTTTAAATTATTTATTTCTTTGATTGTACTTCTTAACATATCATTACTTTTTTCTCTTGCCTTATATTTTGCAATATAAGCTTGATAGTCTGATTCGTTTGTATTGACAATAGCGTTAGAAGATAAATCTCTAACTAATGATGTATAACCTTCTACTTTTATCTTTGTCATTTTATACCGCCAATGCAATTGCTCGTAAATCTTTTAAACGAGCAGGTAATGCCGAGTTAGTTCCTTTAAATACAATCTTAATTTGGAAAGATGTAAAGGCAATTAAATCACTTGCACTAAATTTGTGATCTTTAAAATCTAAATCCAAAACTACATCACCATTGGAAGGTAATACCGTTACATCTGGACTTCCATCTGTATTAAATGGAGTAAATTCTATGTCTTGTATTCTTCTTGTTTCTTCTCCACCTGATAATCTGTAATATGCTTTGATAGATGAAGTGGATCGTACACTTGCAGCAATTCTTACTTCTAATGCAGTTGAAGGATTAGCAAGATTAACTGGTTTAGTTATGTAAGCACCAGCAGATGAACCACCTTCAATTGCAGTATCATCTTCGTAATCTACGGTGTTAGTAATTTTAGCAACTATTTTAGAACCACTTGCAGGAGCAGAACCCATAGTTAAAGTTGTTCCTGAAACTGTAAAGTCATCAACTGGTTGTAATTTTTTACCATCTTTTCTAATAGACAATAAATGAACACTTGAAGGTGTTCCCGATAAAGTAAATGCAACTGTGGATCCATCTCCTGTAAATGTATCGGTAGATGAAACAGTAGGATTATTTAATCGGTTTGAAATTGCAAAAGCATTAACTCTTTTTAAATCTATAACTGGAGATAATTTAGAATTAGTTGAACTGATAGTAATATTGATTACAATAGATTTACTACTAGACATTTCGTTTGTTTCATTTATTTCACTTGCAACTAATCTTGGATTATCAAAATAAATGTTATCACCTAACACAACACTTTCGGCCGCAGTTGCAGCTTGTAAACTAAATGCAGTTTCAGAACCATTAACAGATTTACCTGATGTGGTTCTTAATGTAGATGTTAAAGTTGTGCCTGGGTGAACTACGTGTCCAATTTGTAATTGTAATACATCAAACAATCTATTTTGTGTAGCAGTTACAGTTGAACCACCTACATCTCCTGTAGCATTTGCTGTTCCAGAAGTAGTTATGTCATAACTATCTAAAGTGATATTTGAAATAGTTGTATAATCTCCATTGATATCTGAATGTGCAATACCATTGTAAGTACCTGAAGAAATTCCTGCAATAGTTACGTTATCACTTGTGCTGTGTAATCCGTGATTTTTATGGAACACTCTTACAATACTAGAACCATTAAATGTTCTGATTGGATTACTTGCCAACGTTTTACTTGATAACGTTGCGTTTGCAAGTGTTAAAGTTCCTGAACTTGTTGTATCAAAATCTGCACGTTTCATTACAAATTTTAAATCTTCCATTTGTTCAGCAGTCCAAGTACGATTGTTAGCAGATTTAAATAATACTCCAACCGCAGGTTGAGCAGATACGGTTCTATCTGAACCAATAACTGTATCACCTAATCGTGCAACATAAACTGTATAATCAGCAGAGTCAGAATATAATACTAACGCATATTCTGTTTTCTCTTTTAAATAAACTGGTGAATTAAATGTAAATGTTGTTGCAGTTGAACCATCTGTACTTGTATTAACAGAACCAGGATTTAACCATTTGGTAGAAAAAGGTACAACTGAATTACCTGGGTAACCATTGACCATATTTCTTATTTCTGCTTTAACAGGAATAGTAGATGATTTTGTTGCAAAATAAGCATTTACACTTGTTACAAACACTCCATCCTCATCATCAATCATAAAAGATTGTGCTAAAGGATCTCTACGGCCTATTGTTGTAGAAGTTTGCCTAGAAATGGATCTTTGTTCAGTAGTTGTTTGTCTAACTGTTTGTGCCTCTCTAGTAGAAACAATTGCTTCTTGTACAGTTTCTAATAATCCTTTTGCGTCATAATCAGCTTCTGCTGAAGTGGCAACTGCTGTTCTATCTGAGGAATTAGTAGATGAACTTGTTAATCTGAATATTCTCTTACCTGTTCTCCATCTTGGATTAGATGAAACATTCGGATCAGGAATAGAAAATACTCCTTTAACATATCCATTAGTATTTGTATTTAAATTACCACCTAATGAACCACCGTCTGGTGTAACATAACTTGTAACATTAATATTATCAAAGTAAGGATAAACTCTTGTATTAGGTCTTAATCCATATCCTTCAAAAGTAATATCTCTACTTCTTACAAATGGAACAAACGCAACTGAAATAACTCTATTACCTAAACTTTGTCTAACTGTTTGTGGAATAATTACAGAACGAATACCTGATCTTGTTTGTACAACATCGGTACTTGTTGTTTGAACTAAAGTGTTACCTTGCCAACTTGTATCAGTTCTTGGATTTCCTGACCATTGATCTTGCCATTCATTCCATTCAGTACCGACAGGAATTTCTGAAATACTTGTATTATCTAAACCAGCATTAATTGCCAAGTTGTCAAATGTACCATTTACATTCACCACTAATTCTGGTGCAACTTGTGTTTCTTTCCACTCATCTACTGGTGGATCTAAATCTATATTACCAATCCAATCAAAGATTAAGAATGGATTTAAATTTTCTGTTTTTGTAGCATAAGGTTGTTCAAATAAAGTTACTTCATCATAAGGTAAAGTTATTAGATCACCTGTTAATTGATAATTTGCAGCCGTTCTATCTGCAGCCACAATTGCAGTTAAGTCGTCATCTATTTCTTCTAAAGAAATTACATCTTCGTTAAATGGTGTTCTTGCCTCACCTCGGCCTCTATCAATAGATAATTTGTAATCATTATTTCCTACATCTCCAACATTGTGTCCAGAGAAGTTATCAACAACGAAACCATTTTTAAATCTATCAAAACCATCTGCGTCTTGTATTTGTAAAGATTGTGCGTCTGCCTCTAATAAAGATAATTGAGTATAGTATTCTAAATTTCTAATTCTACCTTCTAATTTACCAATATCTCTCATTGTGTAACGTCTGTTATCTTCTTTTTTAATTGTTACATCGGAAGTACGTAGAGTATAACTTGGTATAGTTAAAGTTGCCAATAATAAATGGCCGTCTAAATTACCAGGTTCTAATGGATTAATAGCAGAAGCACCTTTAAGTGCTTTTAATTCTCCATCTCTAGTAATGAAAATTTTATCTATTCTGTTTAAATAATATTCAAAGTCTGTGGTTACATCAGCATTAAATTGTACAACATCTACCGTAGATGAACCTGTACCACTATAATTTCTATCTGCTGAACCAGAACTAATAGTTGAGTTATCTGCAACTCTTGGTCTAAAGTCTAAACTATCTCTTAATTCATATTTTTCACCAGTAGTGTCGGAAGTATAACTTGGTATATTTTCATAATCAATAACTCCTGAATATGAATCTACATCAAAGTAATCTCCAGAACCGTGTGAGAAATAATCAAAGTTAACAAGTAATCTACCTGTAGGACGAATTGCACCTGGTTTTAATTTTAATCTACCAATATCGTAGTAGTTATCTCTTTGACCTGTATCTAAATCAAAACGAGATGTAATATTTGTATCTGAACTTGTTGCAGCTGAACCAAATCCACTTGACATATAAACAGCATTGATTTGATAAACATCCGCTTTGCCTAATCCAATAATTCCACTTTCTATCGTTGTTTGTGATGAAATAGCAACTGTTGAACCAGAGTTTAATGTTTTTGTTTTTGAACCTGCAACTGTTCTTTGTACAGTAGCAAGAATTTTAATTTTGTGTCCTTGGAAGTTTGCACCAAAATCAAGTGTTAAAGTTTTACCTGTTGGAGAACCTCCTAGTGTAAAGATAGAATCACCTTCGTGGTTATTACCTTCTAAATTTAATACATCTCCTACCGCACCTGTTCCACCACCTCCTGTCGTCATTATAGAAACAGTAAAGTCATTACTTGCGTTAGAAGCAAAAGTTTCGTTTGTACCTGCAGTAATTGTAGCGTCACCGTTTGATGATAAAGTAGCAGTAAAGTTTCTTCTTACATTGAAATTTGTATCCGTTGTACCACCATTAGTAGTTGTTTTTAATGTTTTAACTGTTACGTGTGGCAATTCAAATACAGAAATATTGTTTTCAGGATTTTGTAATTTAGCTCTTCTTCTTGTTAATACAGCAGCAGTAGTTACATCTGAACCACCTACAGCACTTGTTAATATTAATTCTGTTTGAGAAACAACATAGTTAACAGTTGCAGTTACAGTTGAACCTGCGTCATTTGTAAATGAAATTGAATCACCAATTTTTAAATCAGTTGTAAAGTTTGTTCCTTTACCAAGTAATGTATTTGATGAATTTGAAATAGATACGTTACCTGTAATAACATAGTTATCTCCATATGTAGAAGTTAATACTGTATCCGCAGTATAAGTTGGAGAACCTGCCATACCAATTTGTTTAACAGCAGAAATATCTCTTGTTCTTACTCCTAAAAATCCTAGTCTATCATTTTGAATAGTTGAACTTGCGTTTGATGTTTGTCCTGTAACAACTTCTCCTGCACTAAAAGTACCTTTTACATTTGATACAACAATAGTTGTGTGTGCAACAGTTGGTGCTGAACTAAATGAAGTTACGTTTTGAGATGTTGTTCCATCAGAACCATATAACTCAAAAGTATTTGTGGTAGCATTTCGTACAGTATAAACTCCTTCAGTATAAGCTGCAGAATTTATTTGAAAAGAACCACCAGATAAAGTAATTTGTTGTCCGTCATTAAATCCGTGTGCCGCTAAAGTTACTACACCAGGATCAGCAGTAGAAATAGAAGTTACGGCCGCTGTTTTAGTTGCAGTAACACTTTGTACAACACCAGTAGCACCTGAAGTAGCGCCTGATACAATTTCTCCAGTTGTATAACTTACCGAAGTAGTTGTATTTAAGTGTGTAAACATTTCAATATCAAACAAATAATGTCTGTATATTGAAGATGTATCATTTATATCTGAACTTTCAGTTGCACTTACAGTTTCAAATCCTTTTGACTTTGCTCTACCAATTTGAGGTACAGTTGTACCAACATTTGATTGTTGAGTTCCTCTAACAGCAGTTGCTGTATCAAATAGATTAACTGATTTAAATGCCTCTACATCACCAGATACAAATCCTATATCTGGAGTACCATAAACGTTAGTTACGTTTAAATAATTTTTAATATTATATCTTGTTTTGTGATTGTTTGCAGTTTCATAATCTCTTGCCTTATCAACTGTAACAAAAGTTGTTCCTAATCTTTCTGCCTCATAACCTCTTACATAAGCCTTGAAAGGTGAAACACCTATTGCAAGTTTTGAAGCACTACCGCCATTACCTGAAGTGTAAATACCTCTATTATTACCTGAACTTAAATGTTCTCTTACATCAAAATCAGGATTAGATAAAACATAATCTCCTGATTCATCAAACGTTCTACGAGCAAGTGTATCTTCTAATACAGCATATTCTGTATTTCTAACAAGTGTTTTAATAACACCATTTTCTACTCTAGCAATTTCAAAAAAGTTATCATCTTCGGTTGATGATAAAGTTTTCTTTGCAAGTGTTAAAGTAATTTTAAATCTATGAGCACCTGGTGCATTTGCATTTGAAGAACCTGCAGCGTTATCATTTAAACTTGAATCATCATTTGGTGAAATGAAAGATTCAGTTGCAGTAAAACCAATTCTGTATGAAGGTGTATTTGTATATTTGTCTAATACTAAAGTGGTACTATCTACTTGTACAAAGAAACCATTAATATAATAAACACCTGATTGAACACCTGCAGCTGATCCTGTTGCAGTTGTATTTACTACCGCAGTTGGACTACCTGAAGCATCCGATGTAATTGTTTCTCCGTCTGTAAAAACAATAGATGTATTGTTTGTTCCTGTTTTATTATACTTAACATATAACGTATCAGGATCAGTACCGTCTGTAGCAGCAACGCCAACTACTTCAGCAACTACACCTGATGTACCACCTGTTACAGTTGAACCATTATAGTCTGAAATACTTGAAGCAGATTTTGATGTTAATTTTACAGCAGTATAATTTGTGTCAATTGAAACTTGACCTGGAATAACCATCGCACCTTGTTTAAAAAGGTGATCGCCAACTCTTTCTATTTGATTTTGAAGTATAGTTTGAGATTGAGTTAATTCTCTTGCTTGAACAGCAAATGCAGGTCTAAAAAGTATTCTATGAAACTTCTTCGACTCTGTAAAATCGTCATAATAGGGACTGACATTGAAATCAGTTTTTGCTGGCATTTTTCTTCCTTATCTAATTAAAATTCAATAACAAGTTTAACATTTTCAGTTTGATCGGTTGCTCTAGTGATCGGAGCTCTATTTTCAACATACATAACATCTCCTGTATCAGCATCCAATTCTGAACTTGAATAACCAGAAGTAAATGAAGAACCGTTTACTGTACTAGAAAAAGAAGTGTCTGGTGTTGCTGTTGCACTTGAACTTTGACCAGTAATAACAGCATTTGTTGAAAACGCTACTAAATCTCCACTACTGTTTGCACCTTCATCATTAAATCTTGTTTGAATGTAATATAAAACTCTATTAGTCGCATCCCATTCTACAACTTTACCAACAGCGCCAGTTGTTGCTTGATTAATTTCTTCATCAACAGTAAATGTGCCTGGAGTTGGAGAAGAAGCCATACGAATTGCTTTTGTTGCTCTTAATGTTGTAGAAGAAGCAGCAGAACCTCCTGAATTAGGATCTCTTAATAATCCAATTCTTCTAAAATCGTTTGCGGCAGAAACATCTGAACCAGAACCTGATTCAACACCTTCAAAGTTAACATTTAACATTACAAAGAATCCACCTAATTCTTTTACGGCATTATAACCGTGACCACCTTTTGGTCCAATCAATACATCTAATTCAGCACCTGAACCAGTACCACCGCCTTGTGCTTGTATATCTGCGTTAGTAATATAAGCGTAAGTGTAACCAGCACCAGCAGTTGTAATTGAAACTCCTGTTACTACACCTGAAGCAATTGTTACGGTAGCATACCCTCTAGTAGTATAATCTCCTCTAATCGGAACGGAAGTAATTGTTCCTGTGCCAGAAGCACCTGAAGTTGTATAACCAGTACCACCTGCTTTAACTGTAACAATATCTAATGCACCGTTTACAGCAGCCGCACTTACAGTTGAATTAGTTGCAACAGCCATAAAGTCAGTAGATAAGAAATTAACTTGTTGAGAAGCAGATAAAGTGTACATATATTTCCATTTGTATCCATCTGCGGTAGTTAAAACTGAAGTTGAAGTTCCAGTAGGTTCAACAGTTGAGTTTGCACCTGAATTATTATCTAAACATTTGTAAACATTACCTGCACTTGAATAAACATAAAAAGTTGCGTCATATAAATTGGATGCACCACTTGTAGATGTTTTTGCAGTTGTTGTTCCTGTAATTCTTCGACCATAGTCGTGTCGGTACATATCATAAACTGTACCTGTTGCCCAATTTCTTCTTGGTATTACATAAGATACATCTGAACTTGTAATCTTTTTAGCCGCAATAGCGTCATCAAAAGTATAAAATTCATAATCTATTGAATCTGGAGGTGTAATTGGTGATGTATCAGAACCTTCGTTTTCTGTACGAGAGTCTGGTCTTGTTGAAGTTGCAAATGCTTGCGGTCTGCCTAACAGTAAATAATATACGTTAGGTGACGCTTCTGAAAATGATTCGCTGAATTGTTCAGCGTTGTGTATTCTAAATTTGTTTGTTACTATTGCTGGCATAACTTTCCTTTAAATTCTATTTATATTTATACGGCAAATTAATAACTTACCTTAATCTCCGTTGGTAGGGCAACATAAGTTTTTAAGTTGTCTATATTAATATCTCTAAACTGTACAGTTTCTCCATCTATATCAGTATTATGTGTTCCTATAACTTTCCAGTCTGCCCAATTAGCCAGTGTCATAGGTGAAATATAACTTGCAGTTGTTGAGTCTGCACCCACAGCTGAAGTTTGTGGAATAGAACTACCACTATATATGTACCATAATCTATTAATGTTTCTCATACGAGGACCTGCAACAGCAAAACCATATTTTGTACTATCACCTCTTACAGTAAGTTTAGGTATACTTTCAAATTTAATTGTATAAGCACGTTTCAATGTTACATCTCTTGTGTTGGCTGTAAAGTGTTCAATTGTACTGTCTGTTAAATCTGCAGGAACACCTAATGCAGGATTAGCACGTAACGTTGTGCCATCGTCCACAGTACCCAATCTTCTACCAAGTATAGTTGTAAAGATTGTTCTGTAAACTCCAAAGATATCTTCAGTAACATTTGTATTAATACCAGTTACACTTCTCAATCTAGCATTTGCTTGTGATTCAATAGTAACTTCTCCTTGGAAATAGAAACCAGCACTATGTAAAGTTTTAGTGTAAGTATCTCTCCAGTCATTAATAGAACGGCCTACTCTTACAATGTAAGAATAATCTTGGTACAATAAACTATCTTGTAACTTCATTGAAGTTTCTGAAACCCAACCATCTTGGTTAATAAATTGACCATCAGTAGTTGCCACAGCACCTACGGTAGCCGTTGCAGTTGCTTGATCTACTTTATAAATGGTTGCAGTTTGTAAAGAAGTGCCGCCTGTAATTAATGTGTTTTCGGCAAATGTTCCAGTTGCACCTGAACATTTTAAAATATTTGTATTCATATCTAATGATACCACAGTTGCAGTTACAACACTTGAACTTGAATCTAAACCTGTAATGGTTTCATTAACTGTAAAACCTCCTGTACGAGATTGTAAAAGTAAATAAGTTGGTAAAGTTAAAGTAGGTGGACTTGGACTATCATCATAGTTATCCCCTAACTCAATTGTTTTTAATCCTAAAACTCTTCCAATTTCAGGACCATATGCAAATAAAGACGCACCACTACCTGATGATGTAATAGTTACAGTTGGTAAAGAGGTATAACCATTACCTTCGTAAATCATTCTTACATCTGTAATATCTCCTACACCTGTTCCTGATTCTTGTACAATTTTATTTCCAGTATATGGATCTCCTCTTACAGTTTCATCTTCTAAAATAATATGAGAAGTAGAACTTGATTCTGTTCCTTCTTCTAATCTTACTCCACCATTTACAACAGAAATTTTTGCAGTAGCATTTCCAATACTAAAGTTTACAACATCACCAATTGAATAACCTGTACCGCCATCATCTACTAATATTTCAGAAATAGAACCTGAACCCACGGCATTAACTTGAATGATTGCGTCATTACCTCCACCACTTAAAGCAACACTATCTCCTTCACTATAAAATGCACCATCATTTGAAACTGTTTTTGTTGTAATAATTCCTTCTATCGTACAAGTAACCAAAACATCTTCATTTGTATTATCTGTACCTGTAATATTTTGTCCTGAAACGAAAGTACCTGTAACTGAATCATCACCTAATACTAATTCTACTACGGTTGCACCTGCAATAGCATATTTGTAAACTTGTTCCACAACAGCAGTTGCCTCATTAATATTTGAATCAGACGGTACATCGGCCTGTGTAATAGTTTGACCTACTAAATTAGCTGCGTCTGAAGTTCCTGACTCTTTACATCTTAAAACTTTTTGTGTATCCCATTTACCATCGGATGCTCTTAAAATATTTTCTTTAGGAAATCTTATTGTTGCATTTTCATTAAATAGTAATTTAAAAAAGATTTCACTTGCACGTTTAGTACCTTTTGCACGATAAAGTGATTTAATATTTTTAATAAGTTTTCTTTTATCTACACCTGTATCTAAAGTATCAGGTATAGATTGTAAAAACGCATTTCTAAATTTAGTTAAAAATCCTTGAATTGTTTTATCTGGATCAGGATAATCTAAAAGTTGTTGAATGTTTTGTATTGGATTGGCTCTATATTTTAAAATAGTTGCAACCGCACCTGAAGTAGAACCTGTAATTGTTTCTCCTTCAATAAATTTATTTTGATGTGTTACGAATAAACGAGAACCACCATCTATATCTTCTACTAATACAGTTGAAGTAGCACCTGAAGTAGAACCTGTTATAGTTTCACCATTGACAAAATCACCATAAGTAGTATCTTCTAAAAGTATATTATCACCATCATTATCTTTTTGTTGATTGGTACCATTTAATAATAGATAACTTATAGTTGTTGTTTGTGTTTCTAATCTTAAAGTATCTGGTGGATTAATATCAGTTAAAGTTAATTCTGCTGATTCTAAAAATTTATAATATTCTTTTACAAACTCTAAAAAATATGGATGATCTTCAAGCACAAAGTCAGGTGCTTGTGAATTTATTAAATAGGATATTTTATCTTTAAAGTCTGACATTAGGTACTATAACTTGATGTTGTTGTGTAACCAACACCAGCGTTACTAGAACCACCAACTAGAGTATCAGCAGTAACCGTAATAGTGCTATTAGCTACATCTATATTTAAAACTTGATTTCTAACAGGTACAATGTCATTTGAATTTGGTTGTACTGTTATTTCTATTACAGTTGAAGCAGATCCTCTAATATTTTCTATTGAAGAAATGTTAATTGAATCGATATCAATTTTTCCAGTTGAATAATTAATTGTACCAGCAGTATTATCAGCATAGGTTCTTACTGAACCAACAAGATAATATCTTCTTAAATTACCAGCACCGTCATCATCAAAATAATATATGTTAGTTGAATCTCCATCAACTTTAAAACCTGTTGAACTTAAAATACCACCTTCAGTAGATTTGTGTCCTGAATGTGGATTATACAATGCGTTTGAAAAAGAAACTGTATAATTCGTTGCACTACCAATGGTAGGTGTAAATGGTTTTCTAATTTTTAATGTAGTAATGTTTGATAAAATGCTTGTATCAGCGTCATCAATTAATTCTACAACTTTTGAATAACGAAATATACTATCAAATTTTTGTAAAGTGTTTGTGTTATAATTCGTTAATGCAGTAGTAATATTTGTTTTTAATGTTGAAGCAGATTTAGAAGTTGCTTGTTCATTATATTTAACAGTTGAAGTTAAAAGTAATGATGTTGTTTCTGGATCAATAATTACAGGCGTTACTGAAGCAACTGAATATCTTTTTAATTGAGTAACAATAGAATCTTTTGTTGTTTGTGTTAATGTCGAACCTGAAATAGGATTAATAGAAATATAAACTCTACCATAGAAAGGTGTTTCGGCATCTTCACCACCCCAAGCACTTATAGAACGAGCATTGGCATACAATTCTGCAACCTTTGTTTTATAATCTTCTATCGTTACAGCACGGTCTTGTGCTGCATAAGATTTAGGTGCATTAAATTTAATACTTGCATTAGTTTCAGAATCAGAACCATTAGCCGCATTTGAATTTACTGTTAAAGTAACATCACTAAAACCACCAATGTTTCCTGATAAACTAAATGATGAAGCACCATTAGCAGCAGTTTTATTAGTTACAACATATTTTAAAATAATAATATTACCATCAGATAAAGATTTACCAACAACACCATCACCAAAATAAATTTCAAATTTACCATCTTCAGCTTCTTGTAAGAAATAAACTTTTGAAGTTGAATCTAATTCTGTAATAGAAGTAGCCTTAGTATAAGTGTTTGTAGTTGTATCGGATGAACTGTTTTGTACTTGTACAGTTAAAGTAGTAGTATCAGCATTTGCTGATTGTATTAAAAATCTTTGGTCGACATCGGTAGTGTCCACAGTATATTGATAGGTAACATAAGTTCCTTCATAAACAGAAATATTTGAAAATGTATAAACACCATTAACAGGAGTTATTGTATTTGATCCAGTGGTTACAAAGTTATAAGAAACACCATCCACACTGGTAGTAAATTTAGTTCCAGCATCCATTGTTAAAGAAGTACCAGTTGCGTCATTAACCACAACAGTTAAATTTGCAACTGGTGCTCTTGGTGAATTTGGAGTATAACCCAAAGCCTTTGCCAAAGATACAATGCTGTTTCTTAAATCAGCAGTATCTATAAACATTTCATTGGCTAATATATTTGCATTATAAGCGAGATAATGTGTATTGTAAGCTAATAAATCAAGGAGTACGGCCATACCAGAACCTTCAAAGTCATAATCTTTGAATTGACTTTGATTGGATAAAAATCTTTTTAAATTAATTTTAATTTGGTCAAAGTCTAGTTGTGATATGTTTAATTTCTGTGAACTCATTTTATCTTAATCTTTGTAAAAATTCTGTTATCGTTACAGGTTCAGGCCTGTTGATAACATAAAACGAAACAGTAACTTTGTATTCGTTGTTATCAATATTATCTATTACGACAATTTGATTAATGGCAACTCTTGGTTCAAAATTAATAATAACTTCTTCAATTCTATCCTGTAATAAAACAGCATTCAAAGGAGTAATAGGTTCAAATAATAAATCTCTCACACTAGAACCAATTTCTGGATGAAATGGTCGTTCAAACCTATTAGTCAATATTAAATTACGAACAGAACGTTTTACAGCTTCAACATCTGTTAATCGTGCAACATCTTTGGTTGCAGGATTTTTAGTAAAATTCAAATTAAGATCACTATAAATTCTAGTAGATCGTTTTGAATTGTTTGTTGACTGTGCGTCATAATTTGCAAGTGCCATAGTAATAATATTTATACACTATCCTGCAAAGACATTAGAAGAACCAGAAATAGTATGTCCGCAACTTGCAGCGTCACCTTCTCTACAAATTAGAATACTATTTACTCGTACTGTTGAAGAAGCTTCAGACATTGGTGGGGTAGGTGTGTGTGGTGGTAATCCGTGAGAAGCAACTCTATCTCCTAAACGAACTACACCTTTACTATTGACAAATACATTATCACTACCTTCTATTGCGACACCACCTGCACTATCTGTATCTTTACGAGCAACACCTGGCATTACTTACCTTGACCTCGATACTCTTTCCAACCACGTTTTTTACTTTTATTCATAGTTGAAAACTTTACTGTTTTTCTTCTTTTAGAAATAGAAGTTTTACCTTTTTTTCTATTACCTCTAAAATTGTTAACTCCAAAATTACCTTTTGCTTTTGCCATAATATCTCCATTGTTTAAGTGGCCATCCTTACGAATGGCCACCATAGTTTTATCTATTTATCGTCATCATCCTCATCTTCGTCCTCATCTTCATCTTCTTCTTCATCATCTTCGTTTTCTTCTTCATCTTCCCAATCTTCATCTTCTTCTGGTTCAATGTTAAGAACGGACTCGATATTGGATAATCTATCTTCAAACTTTTCTAGCTTTTCTTCAAATTCTTCAATAATGTTTTTATTGTCTATGGACATAGATTTCTCCTTTGTTGGTTAATCAACGCAGGTCAAACGACTATTATAGGTGATATGGAATGATTCATAGTTATTTAGTAAAGTCCATATTATAATGCAAAAATGCAGTAAAATGAGAACAAAAGAAGAACATAGATCAAATAAGTCATTGATTTTATTGAGGTCTTTTATTTTGATATTGCTTGACTTTGCAAATGGAGTTTGATATAGTATATGTATATGAAAAACACTATGAAAAAAAACAATAAAGTAGATACTAACATTTATGCGTTAGTACCACAAAAAGACAATTCACTTAAACGAGTTTTATTAAGTGATTTGAGAAAAATGATAAAAACTGATTTAGACAAATGGTCTAAAACAAAAGACGGTAAAAACTATAAGATGTTTTACCAAATGGAATATTTAAGATAAGGAGAAACACTATGATAACTGTAAATCAAACTGCTAAAACACTAGACCAAGGAATTAAAAATATGATGGCTGGTGCTAAACAAGATTATTATTTCTTTCATACTTCTAATGGTAGAAAAGAAATAGAACCTGGTTCATATGGTGATACTGAACTTAAAAACTATGAATCAAAAACAAAAGTTATGCCTGGTAAAAAGTACATTAAGGTGGTACAAAATACTGGTGTTTTTGCGTTTATTGTAAAAGAAGATTTTAAACATTTTAAAAAAGGTGATATATTAAAACCTGCTGGTTGGAATGCACCTGCGTTAAACTCACCTAGAGGAAATGTTTTAACAGGTAACTATCCAATTCAATGGACAGGACCTTTATATTTAAAATAATAACCAAGGAGAAACACTATGAAACATATGATAACATTTTTTGCAATCTTGTTTATGCTGTTAATGATATTTGCAACTGGTGCCATTGAAGCTGATCATTTTCTAATAGGAACATTATTTGCTTTTCTTGGTTTTGTATCAGGTATTACAACGATCTATTTACAAGAAAAAGAAAAATCTAACAACAATCAATTATATTATTACGAAAAGGAGTAAACTATGTCAAAGACAATGCAATACGCAATGGACACAGCTGAAACGTCTGTGGATGCTATTTTAACAGATGTAAAGGCAAATAAACTATCAATGGAAGACGCTGAACAAAAGATACTTTCAGTATCTAATGTTGAGTTACTAGGTATAGATGAAAACAATGTAGGTGATGTAATCTATGAGGAGATCAACAATGGCTAGAAAACAATTTATTGATTACGTATCGTTTGATACCCAACATTATACACCATCACCCTTCCTTTCTTTATTAAGTGAAATTGCAAAAAACATTTGGACAATGTATATCACAGGAAAGATATATGAGAAAAATAGTTTTATGCCTTCACCCAACACCGTAATAGAAGCCTTTGATGAAATGATTAGTAATACCCACAAAGGAATGTTTGAAGATATTAATTATGCCGAATTTATAGATGATATGAAAACCTATGTAGATGAAAACAATATCGCATTATACAAAGCACTTTATTCTCAGGAAGAAAAGAATATCATCATACCC
>Ga0208644_1000397_pt1 | contig 36220 bp, 45 predicted proteins | sample VirMetDEL_Nov_18_FD_184517 | JGI IMG/M metagenome (GOLD analysis project Ga0208644, IMG submission 184517) | Aqueous microbial communities from the Delaware River and Bay under freshwater to marine salinity gradient to study organic matter... | ecosystem: Environmental > Aquatic > Marine >...
GAGGAAATATGAAACTAACTCCAAAGGATGCAGAAAAGGTTCGGGCGCTTCATAGTCAAATCATGGCGATTGCTGACAAGGTCGGCATGAGCATGGAGGACGTGATTGATTCTGCCGTTGAGGGTGAAGAATCAGAAATGGAAGATGAATCCATGATGGTTGAGCAGTCCCCCGAGATGGAAGAGGATGAGGAAGAAGAGAAGCCAATGGACAAGGCTAAGATTGCTCTGATCGTCGGCAAGATGCGCCGTGGGGCTGAATGAGGACAATCGAACAGCTCATTTCTGCTAGCCGCAGATCCACTGGAAACCTGGACTTCAGCGATAACGCTGGAGTAGGTGACGAGGAGTTTCTTCAAGCGCTTAATGACGCTCAAGAAGAGATCCACGCGCTCATTAACGTGATGTTTCCCACCATCCTCATGGCCTCAAAGCAAGTGGATGTTCAGGCTAATGTCGAGGCTTACTCCATACCAGCTGACTGCTATATGGGCACGAGGCTAGACTTTGTAGAGTATGCTCCAAGCGGTCTTGCTCAAGACTATTACCCTATTCGCAAGGGCGCCACAAAAGATAGAATCAACGGTCAGGCGGGAAACCCAGCTTTTTATATCAGGCAGGGCTCTAACATCCTTTTGCAGCCTCCTCCTCAAAACGGCGGGAAAATCAGACTCACCTATCAGCGCACGATCCCTGTGCTGGATAAGCGTAGAGCTACTGTAGCTAGTGCTACAGTCTCTGGTAACTCTATCGTGAGCCTTTTCATGGATACGAGCACCGAGTTTGATCCAGAAGCTCTAGCAGAGCAGAACTTTCTGACGATTATTGATAAAAATGGCGTGGTGAAGATGCGCTATATCCCTGTTGACTCTATTAACGGAGGAACGGGAGAAGTCACTGTAGGCGCAGGGTTTACCTTTGAAGATGGGGAGACTATCTCCACGGGTGACTATGCTGTGCGCGGGAAGTATTCGAGCACCCACAGTCAGCTTCCCGATATCTGTGAAAAGTATCTGATTGAATACTGCAATATGCGTATCTTTGTGCGCGACTCTTCTACCGATCAGGCAGAGGTTGCGGCACTAATGGCTAAGATTGAAGCGACGTTGAAACAGGCTTTCGCAGAGCCTGACAATGATCCTGACCGAATCCCGATTCTTGATCCGAGCTATCTCGGATATGAACTTTAAGCTGGGGGGCTTGTGGCGAGTCAGTATCAATTTGTAAAACGCTATGAGAACTTTTCCGGCGTTGACTACAAATCTTCAGACCTACGCTTTCCCGAACAGTATGCGACTGAGCTTCGCAATGTAAAATTTTCACAGACTGGCTCACTTGAGAAAAGAAAGGGCTATCAAGGCTCTGCCGCTCCCAAGGGTGGTTGCGGTGTGTTTACCTATCGCAAGTATTCTCCTACTGGAGCAGAAGAGTTTGAGATTATCGCGGTCGATAACAACCTCTGGAAGCTCACAGAGAGCGTCTTGACGGTCACTTACACTGGAGCCAACCCAACGTGTGATATTTCGATCATCTTTGATGTCGATACGGCTCAGTATCGGTGTCAAATTCTTGAAGGTTCTACTCAGGTTTTAGACTTCGCTCTTGGGGTTGGTATTGATGAGGTTCTGCCAGTCACGATGGCGAATTTGGTGAGCGCTATCAATGCCCTGACAGGCTTTACGGCATCCGCAACGGGCGTTACAGCGACTCCAGCGGCATTCTCTGACGTAGTGCTCAACCATGACCTGATCTCGGCTCCATTGACCAACCCAAGCCGCTATTGGGTAGCGGTAAACTCCCCTGGTACGGTCCTGCCAGGTAATGCGACCTATAAAAATGACGTTAACTTTGAGAATACGTCAGCCGTTCAGCTTCAAAACTGCCTTTATCTCTCAAACGGGTATGACGAGGTTATTAAGTACGACGGTCAGAATGCATATCGTGCTGGGGTACCTACTCCTGGCACTGTGACCACCAATGTAGTACTAGATGCGTCAGGATTCACGGGTAATAGCTATATTTACAAAATACAATACCTGCAAAAAGACGCACAGGGAAACGAGACTGCCGGTAATTATTATCAGACTGATCCGGCGCTCAATATCGCCTCTGCTAGCCGCGTAGAGCTTACCATTCCAAACATCTTAGCAGCCTCAGGCTTCAATACTAACTGTGCCGTGGTCGCTGGAGCTCAAGCCGTCGTGAATACGATTGCAGTAGATAACGGAGCAGGTGGACCGCAGACGCTTACGGTCGGAGACACTGCGTACTTCTATGATGCCGTGAGCCTTGCCTATGTTGAGCGTGAGGTTACTGCCGCCACTGGAGCTAGCATCACGATTGCTGGAGCTCCTGTTACGGTTGCAGATAACGATGTCATTTCAAACAATCTTAGAATCACTATCTGGAGATCTAAGACCTCAGTTAGTGCTCCCACGGTTTGGTATGCGGTGGCAGAGATCCCAAATAACTCGTTTACAGCTAGTCAGGTCTATACCGACAAGGCTCAAGACGCAGCTCTTGGGGCTATATTTCTCGAGCCTGTGACGGATAGAAGCCCCCCAGCTAAAGGGCGATATATCTCTAGCTTTCAGAACATCATGCTCACTGCTGGAGATCTTGAATATCCAAACATCGTGAGCTTTAGCGACATTGAAAGCCCTGAGTATTTTCCTACGCCGGATAATCAGTTCGTGGTCAATGATTTACTGGGCGACAGGATCACGGGTCTAAGTCCGTCCAATGAGTTTTTCATTGTGTTTCAGTCCAGAGCCATTCACTCAGTATCCGGTGAGCTTTCGACACTATCCTTCCGAGTAGACCAAGTTGCTAATGACATTGGGTGTGCTGCTCATGCCTCTATCAAAGACATTAGAGGCGCTCTGTTCTTCATGAGCTTAAACGGGCCTAGGGTAATTAAGGGTGGCCAGGTCCCACAGGGTCTTGGGCCATTTGATAACAATCCTTTCGTAAGCCGAATTGATCCGCGCTTTGACCAAATTAGTGAGCTTGATGACGAGAAGATTTTCCAGCTCAAGCGCTCTGTAGGGTTTCACGATAGAATCGGTCAGCGCTATCTGTGCTTTGTTCCATGCGAGTCATTAGTGGGGGTAGATCGTGAAGCGAACGCCAACAGCATCATGTTTGTCTATGACTATCCACGGGACTCCTGGCTTGAGTGGGACAATATCAACGCTGCTGGTGGGATTACCGACTTGTCCGATGACTTGTTTTTTTCCGAGCGGCGTTACTCAGGAACAAGTCTTGCGGTCGATTCATGCCTATATCGCTTTCATACCACTAACACCTATCTGGACTACGCAGACAATGTATCGCCCATTTCGTGCTACTGGAAAAGTGCATGGGACTTTCTCGGTGAAGCCTCAATCCTAAAGAGCTTCCTAGCTCTAAGAATCTTCTCTACTGAAGAGATTACCAATAGCTTTACGCTCGGCGTCAAAACAGAGATTAACTGGATCAGGGATACGCAGAGCAGCCTGGATGTGCAGGTGGGCTCGGGTGGATATGGCGAGGATCGCTGGGACCTTGACGCTTGGGGTAGCCCTGTAGAGCCTACGTTGACGCGTAAACTGAACAACAACCGAGTGAAGAGCTTGAGGGTTGTATTTGAAAACTCAGAAGCTCAAAAGAACATTCTGGTGACGGGATATGAGCTAGAGGTTGCGGCACCCTATAAGCCTAGGTTTGTAACATGAGGTTTTTAGGTCTTAAAATCTTCCGAGGTGGCGATACGCTTGACGATGCGTTAAATTATTTATCAGTAGACCTAGCAAACAGCTTGCGCGACCTAACTACAGGTCTAGGCCGGTTGAAATTGCTGGATAACTTTGAAGGGTTCGAGGCTCAGGTGAGCTTTCCAGGAGCCGGAGAAGTAGCAATCCGGCACAATCTTGGCTTTGTCCCCTCTCAAAGAATTATTGTCAGAGCTACGGCGTCGGATATTGTAGACGGTGACACGGCTTGGAGCACTAGCTTTGTTTATTTGAAGAAAACTGGATCAGGGTCGGCTACGGCTACCGTGATCTTTTTGAGGTAGAACTTATGGGATGGTGGAGTCGCATTAGAGATAGAGTAGTTGTTCCTGCCATAAGAGCGGCGGCAGCCCCACTTATTATTGGTCCCGCTGGTGTTTCAGAGCAAGTAAGGGCGGTAAGTGGTGCTGTGTCTCCTGAGCAGGGGCAATCTGTTCAGCTTCCTTCTGGGCCAGCTATCTCTCCAGAGCAGATGGCTCAAATTACCGCTGCTTTGCCACAGGTTCAGCTTCAACGCTTGGGTGCGCCAGAAGAACAGGCAACACGCGAAAGAATTGCTAGAGACTTGATGACCGAACAGCAATCCGGTCAGCGTCAGCTTTTAGCCCAGCAAGCAAAGCAAGGTGTTCGCGGTGGTGCTGCCGCAGCCCAACAATCTCAGCTTGCACAGCGCATTGCTGCTCAAAGAGCAGCTCAGGAACAGGGCGCGATGGTACAGCAAAGAATGTTCAACATTGAGCAAGCTCAAAAGGAACAGTTTGGAAACATTGCAAGTGAAATTGCAAGACGGCAACTTGCCGCATCATTGGCAGGACAACAAGCACAGGTTCAAGCCGCTAGGGAGCTTGGGCAAGCTCAACTTGCTGCGATTCAACAGCAGGGTGGCGGAGGCGGTCTGTTTAGTTGGTTAGGGCTATAATATGGCAAACACTGAACTAGCGAAACTACTGAATCTTCAAATGGCTCAACCTGAACAAAAGGCTGAGATGAGTCAAAATGATATGCTTGCCCAAGCTATCATCGGTCTAGCTCCTATTCTTGCTGGAGCCGCTCTAGGTGGCGCTCAGGGCGGTGCCGCTGGTGCTCAGGCTGGAATGACTGGATTACAAGCTATCAAAACAGGTAAAAAAGAGGCAGAGGAAAAGGCTGAAAAGCTAGCCACGAAAAGAAAAGAAGCGCTAACTCAGGCCCTTGCGCTCTCAAAAGAAGATCGGGCCGAAAAGGCCGCACAAAGAGCAGAAGAGCGGCAGATTTCAGAGTTGGCATTGTCTCAGAAAAAACTGAAACTAGAGCAGGATAAGTTTTTGGCAGAAATGGGTTCTAGTAAAAAACAGATTGAGAAACTGCCTGTAGAAAATAAATCAATGGTCGAGGGACTCTCAAAAGATAGTGCAACCAAAACCGCGATTGCTAATGAAATTGCTCAAGCCATTGCTCAATTTGATGACCCAAATGTAAGCGAACAGCAAAAAATTAAAATAGGACAAAGTTTGTTAAAGGTTCTCAATTCGACGCAGGGATCAGATGCCGTCGGCGCTGAAGAGGCTAGACGTTTGGGCAGTTTGCTTGAATATCAAGTATTTAACCTATTTCAGCCAGGGCCGATGTTTGGCCGCGATTTATCAGCATTTAGAGATCAAGCGGCAAGCACTGTTAACCGTTTAAGCGGCGCTGTAGAGGCGAACAAAAATCTAATTAGACAAGCGATGTCCGGTCAGGCTGTTAATGTACCAAAAATATCGCTGAAAGAAGCCGAGAAAAAAGAACCGATGCCACTTCCTACGGGTTTGGGCCCTAGAGATGCGTTTGCAGCTCCAGTTAAACCAGACTTTAGAAACATGACTAATGAAGAACTGAAAGCATATAGGGATCAATAATGGCCAACAGAGAGCAGTTAATCAAAGAGGCCGAAGCAAAATGGGAGCGTGAGCAGCTTATCCAGCAAGCAGAGGCTAAATGGGCGTCTGAAAATGCTCCAGAGCCTACCGGTCCTGGCTTGCCAGAAACGATTGAGACCGCTGGAAGGTCTGTTTTAGAAGGTGTAACGTCTGGGATTTCTGAGCCAGCTATTAGTGGCGTCAATGCTGTTCTTGGCAATCTTATTGAGTCTGGCTTTGATGCTGAGAGTCTTAAAGACTTTTTTTCGAAGTCTATTGATACAGCAAGAATCGAAAAAGAATTTTCACGAGATGTAGAGAGGCGTAGGGCATTAGAAAAGCAAATGCCTGGTACTGCGTTAACTTCAGAAATTATTGGTAGTTTATCTCCTGTTGGTCCTGCGTCTTGGATTGCTAAAGGAGCCACTAAAGCGGCTCAGGCTATTGTCCCAGCTATTAAAGGTGTCGATGTTGTTTCCCGTGTTGGAAAGGCCGGTGCAGAGGCGGCTCTATCCGGCGCAGGGATGGAGGCCGCAAAACAAGCCGCACAGGTGCCGACTGGTTTTATTACGCCAGAGGAACAACTTAACATCCTTGAAACTGGTGAGTTTGGTGCAAAGATCGGTGGTGGAATTGCTGCTACTGGTGCAGCACTTCGTGGCGGAGCCAAGTTAGGAAAAATGACTCTTGGAGCCCTGCTTGGGCCATCCATGAAAACTATTGAAAAATATCTGGCAGATCCAGAAACACTTGCACGAGCAAAGTCTCCAGCTCAAATTAAAGCGCTTGTTGATGAAACAGTTGCAAAGGTTGAGGCTGACATTAGAGATGGAAAGCTGTCAGTAGAAAAAGCAAAAGAAACATTAGACGACGCAAAAAAGATTTACTCTGATACTGTCCAAGCTAAAAAAGCTGATATTGCCGATGCGTTTGCTGACGCCAAACAAAACCTTAGGTTTGCACAAGAAGAGGCTTTAAGACCAATAAAACAAGCCAGACCACCAGTGGAGCTTAAGCAGGATGTGCTAGACGCTGCTGCTGAAATTAAAAAAAGAGTCGGAGAAGAGTCCAAAAAGTCTTATGAGATTTTGGATCAGATGCAAGCCTTAGTGAAAAGAGGAGAGGCTCCATCTGCTAATCTTGGTGATATTCCTGATAGAATTAAGGCTATTCAAGACACTTTAAGGATTGGGACAAAAGTTGCTCCAGACGAAGAGTCAAAGGCTGCGTTCAGGTTGCTCAATCAATACAGAGAGCAGTGGGGTCATCTTTGGAAAGAAACTGTCCAATGGCCGCAAGTTAAGCAAATCGTTCAGGCTATTGACCGAGATATCAGAAAGTTTTCTGACAGACAAAATCCGGCTCAGTTTTCTGATTTAAAAGTTGCCAAGCTAATGGACCTAAGAACAAGCATTGATAATTTGGTCAAAAGCACCAGTGATGATCTTGGTTTAGGGTATACAAAACAAATGAAGCAAGTCTCTGATTTAAGAAAGCTTCAAAGCAAAATGGATAACTTTATCGGCAGAGAGCAATCTCTACAGGGTAAGCTAGACGGCATTTGGAGACCCTCAAAATCAGAAGATGCAAAACTACTTGCAGATATTGGTGACCAAGTAGGAATAGATCTTAGGTCTCCGATTGAAAACTATATTCAAACTAAAAAGACGGCTCTCAATCCTGCTGCTATTCGAGAGATTGTTGAGGGATTGCCAGAATCAGAGGCTCTTAGAAAGCTAGAACAAACTAGAGCTGCAATAAAGCGTCCCGGTGGAGTTGAGGCGCTTGCAAGAGGCGAAGCAAGAGCAGTTCAAACTGCTGAAATGAAACTAGCTCAAGCTAGAGCATCGGCTGAAGAAGCACAAAAAGCTCTTAAAGATCTTGGTCCTTTTGCTAGGCCTGATAGCAATATCAGTGCAATCAGAACCGCAGTAGCAGAGCGCAATCCTCAATATGACCTGTATTTGAAAAACTTGACTTCGGCTAGTGGGCAAGACTTTGCTCAAATGATTGATGATCTAAGAGTGGCTGAAGGTTTTGCAAAAGAATTTACCCAAGGATCAAAAAGGGTCAACCTATTCGGCGCTATTGGCGCTGGTACTCTTGGGGTAGCAACAGGAGATCCTGTGGCTATTGCTATAGCTACTGGATTTGGTGCTATTGCTGGCGGCATGATGGACCGATTTGGAGGAAAAGTAACCCAGCTTGCACTTGATGGAATCATCAAAATCAGGGGGATGCCAACAGTTCAAAAGCTAAATCAGGCTTTGAGCGGTCTTCCTGATGAGGTCAAAGAGTACGTTGTGAGAGACCTTGTGAGAGCGGCCACTATGGTCAGAAATGAGAATGTCAGAGTAGATGCCGCACAGATGGAGCAAACCTATCAGGATATTAAAGCCTCAAAAATGGATGCGGTTTCTAAGTCTAAAGCATTAGAGCAGATGGAAAAAACCGGCACGATCAATTCTGAGGTTATTAAAAAAATAATGCTAGATCAGTCACCATCCGCACCAATTAGAAAACAGCAACCGAGTAAGCGCGCGCTAGAGGCTGACAAGCCAGACGCGCTTAGGCGTCGATGATGCTATCCAAAACCTGGATCGCAAGACTACCTCTGAATGTAATCTATGAGACTGCTATCGATGCTGGTGTCCCCTGGACTCTTGTCGCTGCGATTGTCCAAACTGAGAGCGGTGGTGATCCCATGGCCATTCGGTTTGAGCCCGACTATAAGTATGTGTTTAAGGTGAGCGAATTCGCCAAGAATAACGCCATTACACAGACAACAGAGCTAATGATTCAAAAGAGCAGTCTGGGTCTCTGTCAGGTTATGGGGGGCTTGGCTAGGGAGCTAGGGCATCAAGGCAGTCTGCTTGAGCTTCTCATTCCAGAGATCAATCTAAAATTGGCGACTAAACACATCAAGAATTTGATCATCAAGTATCCGATCAGAGATGACATGATTGCCGCTTACAACGCTGGAAGCCCGATCAAGAATCTGGACGGCAAGTATCGCAATCAAGGATATGTTGATAAGGTGGTTGGGTATCTGAACGCTCTCAATGAAACTTTTGAGTACGCAAAGAAAGGGTAAATATGGAAAGTCTATTGATGATGTTGGCAGCACTGCATCCCGCTATCCCATTGGTTCTCGCAGCCCTGGGGGGCCTCGTTGTTCTCGGTCAGGCTTATGTTGCTTTAACCCCATCGCAGGCTGACGACGCTTGGGTAGCGAAACTTGAGGCTATGCCTATTGTAGGCCCACTGCTTCAGGCTTTGAGAGCTTTTGCTCCCATCCAAAAGAAGTAATGGGTAACATTATTACGGCGCTCAAGGCGTTACCGGATCTTATCAATCTTCTGGTAACCCTTGGGCGTCTCCTTAAAGAGACCTTTGGCGACAATCCTGGAAAGTACATTGTTGACGCTCATGAGGTTTTTACTGGGCTAAGAAATGCTAAGACCGCTGAAGAAAAGCAAGCTGCTGCTCGCGCTATTTCTGATCTCATTAAGCGCCTGTAGCGGTATCAAAGTAACAGTCTGTGTAGTTGACGCACAAGGTAATGTATTGCAGTGCTCTCCTCCAAAAGGAGAGGGCTTTACTATTCCTCTGTCTCAAGCGGATAATTATGTCTGCCTGTCGCCAGACGACACTGAAACACTCCTAATTTATTTGAAAGAGAAGTGTTCTAAATGACTGTCCAACAGCTTCTTTCGCTCCTAACTGCCACTATACTTTCTAGCATCTCTGTGGTGGCTTGGGCTTATGATAAGTTTGAGACGAAAGAGGCGAGCGTGGAAAGGATCGTCAGGATCGAAGCAAGGCTTGACCGTATCGAAAACAAAATCGACCGCATCCTTGAGCGAGCGCCAAATCGAGAGTGAGATCCTACTCAAGCTAAACCAACTCCCGAATACATATGCCTGGAAGAATCATTCGATGGGTGTATATGACCCCATGAGAAATACCTTCAGGAGGCTCTCAGGTTTTGCCATTAAAGGCGTTTCAGACATTCTAGGTATCCACCAAGGCAAGATGCTCTGCCTTGAGGTTAAATCGGAAAAGGGAAGGGTTAGGCCGGAACAAAGGGCCTTCCTAGATCGAATGAGCAGCCTTGGAGCTATTTGCGGCGTTGTGAGGTCTTGGCAAGACGCTCAAGACGCTTTGCAGGGCTCAAGACCTGACAATCCCGACACGTCGGTTCTTTGAGCTTGCTGGTCGTGCTCTTGCCGCACCAGTGACAGGGTTGCTTGCGACAGTCCGAGCAGATTCCGCTCGCGTGGACGTATGAAACAATCCCACACTCATCACAGATCATTTGACTGTCTTTGAGCTTCTTAGGCCCGCGATGGTGGTCCATTACTTCTTTTTCTTTTTGCTCTTTTTCTTCGATAGCCCTGCTTGATTGAGAGCGATTGCTATGGCTTGCGCTCGGTTGAATCCCTCTCCCATGAGAGTTCCGATGTTGGTCCCGACAGTCTTTTGGCTTTTGCCCTTCTTGAGCGGCATTGATGAAGTCCCTTTCATCATAACAATAAGCGCAGACTGGGCACTTGCGCCAATGTAAAAGTGAAGGATGCAGCTCAGGTACTCCGGCGTGACATTCTGGGCAGATGCTATACTGGGATGAACCTTGGACCATATTCATCGATCCAGGCAAATCCTGGAGTCCAATTAGTGATCTTCTGTGGGCTGTAGCTCAAAGCCTTGCTCTCAGGATCTCCAGCTACTCCAGAGTTGCACTCCCATCTGACTTGACCGCGCATCTGACGAAAGACTGCTCCACCCACATGGGTATGACCTACGATGCAATTATAGAGGGTATAACTTGCGTGATCGCCTAGCTTTGAGCGGTATCCATGATGAACCATGATGTTTCCAGGAAGCATTAACTCTTGGCGTGGGTCGAAGATTGTTTCCACACCTTCAAAACTGAATAGCCGCTGAATCATTTCCTCAACCCAGTCTTCAGCAGCGGGATACGCTTCCAGCACTCGCTTTAGTGCTCTAGCGTCATGATTGCCAAGCATCTGTACGCAGCGAGCTTTTGGACATCGCTTTTTAATTTCCTGCCAAAATACTTCATTGGCCTTTCGGCTAAGTTCCTGCTCATCTCGAGGCGTGTAAATGTTTAGGCTTCTGGGGTACTTGCTGTGCGCGTACATATCCCAAGCATCGCCGTTGATGATGACGATTTCGGGCTGATGACGCTCACAATAGGCATAGAATGCGTCAATCACTCTTTGATTGCAAAAGGGCCAATGAATGTCACTAATGACAGCAATCTTAGGCCATTTCTCAATCTTCTCTTGTTCTCGAGGCTGAAACGCATCAAGGACTTTCTTGATGTCTTTTTCGAAAACCTTGTTGGTAATTTTAGTTCTACGATCTGAATAAGTATCTAACCCTGCTGCTTGCAGCAGTGCCGAGTAGCTGCCAACTTTTTTTAATTTGTTGTTCGCTCCAGTGACCCGAGTTTCAAACTCTGCTCTGGTGGGACTTCGACCAAGCTCCAGGGCTAGGTCTTTGACAGCCGCCACAAGCACATGGAGTAGGTCTTCTGCCATGAGGAGAATCGTCTAGGCAAAATCAGCCTAGGGCAAGTCCTTTGTGGCGTACTTAAGAAACGCGGCCACAGCGTAAATGACAAGACAATAGATAGCGACACCAGCGCCAAATACTAGCCAGATCATCATTCTGAGGCTTCTCCAACTTTTGTAACTAGCTCATCAAAAAGCTCATCATGTTTCTTGGGGTTATTCCGTAGAAACAAATGAACCTCCCGCAACAGATCCTTATGTGAATCAATCATTGCAAGCAGAGCGTCAAAATCCTCACTGCTCTTGTCTGGTCCCAAGATCTTATTCAAGGGAGCATCACGCAGCTTCCTTGCTGCGTGTCTCGATTTCATTTCAGCCAGCGTCGTCATACAGGTAACCCCCACCACATTCATAGCAAGTCTCTACAATCCTAGGCTCTGCTTGAACAGTGACCCAACCTTTGCCGTTGCAAGTTAGACAATCATCAGCCCCGAAAACCGCCGAAGTCTCCATTTTCGCTCCCTTCTGATTTAAGTCCTGCAATCATGGCTTCCTCAAACGTCTGGCTAGTGCAGACATTGGCGAGCTGCATTACTTCAGCAAGAGTCAGAGCCTTTGAGTCAGCCTTTCCAAATGCCGCCTTACTATACTGTGTCAACTGATCTTTATTCCAACCCGACTTTTTGAGTCGGTCAAGGAAAGGTTTTTTAGCGCCCACCGGGGTTTCGGCCACAGGAGCGGCTGGAGCGGGATCGGCAGAGACTTCAACCTCACTTTTGTTAGTGGGATGGGAAGTGGAGACTGGAGCCTCTGCCGATTTTGCTTCTGCTACAGGGGTAGCCAGAACTTCTGATTTAACTTCTTGCATGGGGGGCTTTGCGTCAAAGTCTTGAACTTCTTCTGGGGTGTAGACACCTACAGCAACACCTGGATAGATCGTCTTAACACCTTCGGAAATGACTCTCGAGCGCAGCATCTGGCGTGGGTATTGACGCCAAACATCCTTGCTAGCTAATCCTGCTGCCATAGCTTGCTGGATCGTCCAGGTGATCGTGGCAGTACCGCCCTGAGGGTGAGAGAACTTGCCGCTCACTTCCTTGTCGTCATACTTCAGCCATTCGACCTTTCCGCCAGCAGCTTGAAAGCGGGCTAGCATTGCATCGGCTTTTAGTGCCGGTCTGCCTTGGATTACGTGATAATCTCGGGCTGCAATAGCAGGGTGCATTCCTTCAGCTTGAGCGATCAGCATTAGGGCCATTGCTTGCTCGGGACTCTTCATGCCGAACAGACCACTCTTCGCAATCGCTAGGGCCATAGTCTGAATGTCGTTTACGGATACAATTTGGTTCGTCATAGCTATCTCCTTTGGGGTGGTTGTCTGATATTATCCACTACCGGAAAAGTAAAGGGGAAAGCGTTGCCGCGTTTCCCCTCTACAGACCCCCAAAAAGAGCGCATGGCTCAGATCAGGAGTCACACTTAGCACTGGCGGTATTTATGCGCCAGCTTGTTTTTTTTGATCCTGAATTCCAGCCTTGGAATACTGACCAGCATCTTTGCCCTTCACATCGCCTTGAGAATCGAGCTTGCTCGATCCCTTGACTCCCATCTTGGACTTGTCGCTCGACTTGGCCATGGCCTTGCCGGAGTAAGACTCATCAGATTTCATTTTCATGGTAGGTACCTCCGCAAACAGTATATCAAAAAGGGATATCTTCGTCAGTGATGGTCGTTTGAGGTACTTGAACTGGCGCTTGAGGCTGGGTCATGGAGCTGATGACCTTGTAAGTTCTAACGATTCCCTCGAGACTCGCTTGTGGCTCATTGTTCTTTTTGCTCATCCAGGCTTTCGCTTGGGGTTCGCAGACAACCTCCACAGTATCGCCAACATTCAGATGGCGCTCCATGCCTCGAGCGATGTCGCCGAAGCCGGTGAGGTTAATTTTCCTACTGTACTGCGACCGCTCTGGCTTTACCTCTACAGTCACTCGGCAATAGTTCACCCCTTTGGCGCTCACCTTGCCCTCAGGGTATTTCTCTACTCTTCCTGTTAGTCTCATTTCTAGCATGGTCGTTCCTCCTTAGTACAAGGCCCACTTGGGGAGCCCGATCGTGTCAATTCCGCTTGCGTAACCTGGCCAGTCGTTTCGCTTAAGGCATTGAGCAAGATGACCCAGCTCCGCTTGCATAGTTGCAAAACCTAGAGCCAGTGCCTCTTGGTCAATCAGATATACAGCAGTAAGATAAGGTGGCTCTTTTTCTACTGCGATGAAATAAAACTCGCTGGTAGTAGGACCACCACTGCACGTCTGTGCGTTAAGATACATTGCAGCTTGTACATGGTAACGAAATGAGGCCATAGACTTAGAAAACTCGGACGGCGAGGCGCATTGAGTCGTCTTGACGTCCACGATTGCGCCCTTTGTGGTCACAAAATCTGCTCGGCCCTTACAATCAAGGCCGCTAAACGTGTCCTTCCAGGTATATGAAACTTGAGCTGTGCCGCTCGAGAGAAGCTCACTGGCAGCTTGATGGGATCGCACTGAGGCGGCCATTGCCTTGATGCGCGATAGCTCTTCGTTCTTTATCAGGATCTTGCCTTGATTCTGTGCCTCGAATTCGTCCCAAGCTTTGGTGCCTCGCCTTACGTCAGGAGCAACTGCGTAAGTGGTCTCAAATATCTGCGGGGTTAGTAGCAGCGTATCAAACGCGCTACCCGTAGCCATAGCTGGAGTAGGGTCTGGCCGGTTGCCGTCAATGACGACGTGCTTATAATGCGCTGGGCTCTTTGAAAACCAGTCCAGAGCACTTTTGCTCACTGCGTTGATCGCTCGGTAGTCTGCGTCTGCAAGATTGTCTATTCGTTTATTCATATACTCTCCTAAATGAAAGGGGTCGTCACAGGATACGCCTGTGCAAAGTCAACTACGTCCAATTTGTTCTGTAACCGCCGACCCCTCCTCTGGCGTGAGACTGCGAGGTGACTCGCCAGAAACCTTGGCCCGAAGATCCGCAAGTGCGGTCTCCTGGGGTATTTCAAAAATGTACGCAATGTCATGCGACAGACCGTTGACCATCTCGGCAACAATCTCAGGAGCCATGTCACTGGGAGCATTAACGGTTGCAGCAAAGAAGGTCAGTGCTCGCTCATAGGTAGTCATCGTCTAGCTCCTCTAGCAGTGCCAAAATCTCATCTTGATGCTCAGTGGACTCATGATAAAGCTTGCCGAGCAGGGTTTTAATTCTCTGATTTCTTACCCGCCGATCTAATATGTCGCAGTAGGCGGCGATGGCTTGGTCTTGGGCGTCAGAAATCATTTTCTTGAAAGTAGTCGAATCGACCTGGGAATCGACCATTCTATTATACTCCGCTCTGGCCTCACGCATCATTCTTGGGGGAATTATTACATGAGCGAACCAATGCACATCCTCCCAGTAATCAACCTTGTCCGAGTAATTTAGAGGAGAGAGGTCAAAAAAATTCGCACGCTGAAGACCACAAAAGTGAGCAATTAAAGTTACTTTCTGTTCGTATTTCATATGTCACCTCGAACCTTTTTTAAAATTTTGCCCAAAAAGTTCACGCTTTTGCTGTTTTTGACCATCCATTCAAGATAATCCAAAAGAGATTTACCCTGACTCGATAGGCCAGCAGATGGATGCGGGTCAGCTTTTAACCTCTCGGCATTTTGCTCACAAAATCTCTGAAGGTCTTTTTTCAATGCTTCGAGCTTTGCGGCTTTTCGTGCATCGCGCAGTTTTTTTTCATGAGCTTTTTTAGCCTTTTGCAGCTTACTAAGTTCTTGGTAAGGAAGGCCACACTTGGCAATGCAATCGCTTCCAACGCCGTATAGCTTTCCATCTCCGCGCCGCACAATGCAAATAAATGAGATGCTATGGTGGCAGTGGGCGCAGGTTCCGGCGCCGGCTTCTAAATTTGGAAGCCTTGCCATTGCAAAGTCGTATCCCATCACATTCCCAGCCCCTAGGGCGCTCAGGGCTTCGCCAAGATTGAAAGTGTCAATAAACCGATATGGGCCAGCCCCTAGCGTGCGTTCAAACGGGTGGGCGGTAATTTCCGGCGCCTTTTGTTGAATAATTTTTTTCATATCGTCACCTCGCAGAATCCATATCTCACAATTCCATATAATAGTCTACAGAAATCGTCAGATATTAGAGCGCATATAACAGGTATTAGATCGAATATAAGCTAGCTTAGGCCAGACGCCAAATGCGCGTTCCTGAGTTCTCTTGTCTTGTCATATACTTACGTCCAAGGTCCGTTGAAAACTTGGAGCAGATGACCTGGATGTTCTTCCGGCTCAGGAAATCCTCAGGGACGTATAGGCTATCGCCTACGTCCATTTCCATGAGCGGCAGACGCATCCTGCTACCTCTATCCGAGCGGGTTTTCTTCAGTCGTCGCTTCACTACAGGAGCAGGGATGCCGGACTCAATTCGGAGAATCATAAGCAGCGTATAGCGCACACGTTAGTTAATGCCAAGATCGCTTGGACCTGTGTTGTCCTTTTTCTTTCTTCTGGGAGGAGCAGGAAGATAGGCAGCGCAATCCTCGCACACCCAGGTCAGCACGTTTTGATAGACTCTCCAAGCTCCTTCTTTAATGAGCTTTGAGCAGGTGTAGCAGCGCATCATCGACACAGCGATTCAATCTCCCGATCCATATTCTCGACACTTAGATAACCCCAGCACGACGCTTGAGCCACGGGCATTACCACTTGCATACAAGCGCCCATCGTTTCAGGATCCTCGGCAAGCTGGCTACAGCGCTCTTGAGCAGCCCGAACAGCTAGGCCCTTACAAAACTCCTCTGCAAGGTTGCGCTTGGCTTCTAGCTTCACGCAAGCTGGGTCTTTAGGCTTGAGATAAGCGGCAGCTCCCAATACAAGCAGGGAACCTAGTAGGCAGGATAAAACGATTTTATGGCGCTCAGTCATGGGGGGCCTCCTAAAGAGAGCGTACACAAATCAGGGGAAACAATCTTATTCGTCGTCTGGCAAGGATGGGACAAATAGAACAAAGCAGACCAAGAAGCCGATAAAGAAACCCAGCATCCAGGTCAAAAAATGGCTATCGTCCATCGTCATCCTGACGCGCTCTGTCAATCAGCGTTTTTAGCTGACCATCTTCTTTTTTTATAGCAATTTTGCCAACTGGCTTTTGTGGGTGATAGCCCCATTCAAGCCAACTGTTTCCATCTGTGAAAAGATCCCTAGCAGTCACTAGCTTTTTTTGAATTTTATATTTGCCGCCCAATGAGGATTCGCCATGTTCTTTTGCATAATCTCGAACCGTCGTTACCCAATCTCCAGGCTGAATTGACGAAACAGTGCTGTCTTTCGGAACGGCTCTGTAGATTGTAACTTGTCTATCTGGATTTCCGTGAAGCCTCCTAATGACTGAAAGAGCTTCAGAATCCATTGAACCTTCTGCTCCAGTTGAATAAAAACGTAATCCTTCAGGACCGTAAACGTCTTTCGGATATGCACCCACGACGTCCCAGGCAGGAGCGCCTTCTTCGGGTCCTGGGGGGCTATGAGCGCCTCCTCTTTCAATAGACCAATCTTTAAGTTCTCTTTTAATTCCTTTGGACTGATCAAGAAGCGCTTGAGCTTGTTTATAGTCTTGATTTTGAAGGGCTTTTAAATAATCGCTATTTATCGAGTCAAGAGACCGTGATAATTTTGGAGCGCTTTGTGCTATTTTTTTTGCAATCTTGCCCACTGTTCCTGCCACCATCGGCATTGCAAGACCGGCAGCGAGCTTCCCAGGTAAGAGATTACTAGGATCAGCTACAAACTCAGTTGCAAGTCCTCCTAGCTTCTCAGGTAGCGCTGACACGGCTCGGTCACGACCGATCATCGATTTCCAAAGATCAAGAGCCATAGTGCTCTTCGGCATCTTCTGTTCCATGATGTATCGGAATAACTCTTCACCTTGGGGGGCTTCTGGAGCCTGAGGCTGAAGTTGCGCTTTCATAGCCTCAACTGTCTGATAGAGCTCCTCACCCTTAGCGGCGCTCTCTACACCAGCAAGACCCGCTCTACCTAGTTTCATGATCGGGCTATTCTCAGGATCAAATGGCGTAGTTTGAGGTAGAAGTCCCTTAGCTTTAAGTTTCTCCATCATGTCCATTAGCGGCATCTCCAGGTCATGTGTAGACTGTGTCATGAAATCGGTCGCCTGTCTTTGGGTTCAGATTCCTGAGAAGTCACACCACTCCCTAACTGGTAGCCCATAGAGCTTTCCAGCTAGAGAGTGATGGCTTTGAAAAAAAACGGTCACTTGTCTTTTGGGACGAGTTCCGTCGAAGCCACAGGGAGCACGATCAATATGCTTCCCATCCGAGTGTTGCTTAAGGCGGATTGTCCCCACCCCTGCGCCTGGCCTCACTCGCATGATCCCAAGCCGTTGCCCAAGCACCCCAGTCCCTTCACGGGACCGCTGGCCTTTTCAGCCGCCGACTCTCAGGACCATCCCCCTGCCAGTGCCGCTCTGCGCGTCAGTAACGGCATCATCCAGTGATCGCTTCGTTTGCATTACCCGATCACTTTTGTGTTGAAGTCTGATGCAACCAGTAGTTTACTGGCTCCATCAGCTCCATCACAAGACTGACCCTACCTCAGCTCTCCTACCAGACGCAAGTCTTCGGGTTGGGGTAGGGATACAAAAAAACAAACCCAGCTTTTCTGTAGCTCAATAGCCGCTCATACTTATTGCATGGTCAGAGCGCTTCTTATCGCTTGTAGCCTTTTATACCCGTCTCACTCCCTAGCCGATGCCATCTTGTTTCGATACGGGCTAGGTTTTGGCGCGCCTGGTCAAACAGGTAGAGGCGAAGTCAAATGGTTCAGTATTGGACTTGAGAAGGACCACAAGCAGCCTTGGGTGTCTCAAGCAGAGATCGGTGTGATTTCAGATATGAAGCAGGGCTTAGGACGTAACTCAGGGCTCTTTGTGAGCTACGCAGCCGGACCTAAGATGCAACTAGGCCCTGTGCAGACTAGATATCTTTGGGGAGTAGGCTACCTCAGCCACCCCGATCAGCTTCTTTCTAGTCACTTCCAGTTCACTCATGACCTGACTATCGGGCTATACGACCGCACTTCGGGGTTAAGCCTTGGCTATAAGCATATCTCCAATGCAGGGATTACCCTACCCAATCGAGGGAGAGACTTCGTTACTCTAAGGGCAGAAACTTACTTTTAGGGTTGCCTTTTCGATTAAATCAGTCGAATCATGAATCATGATGTATAATAGCCGTTCGGATGATGCGCTCAAAACCGAACTAGAGTACCTGCGAGAATATGTTAATCGTGTGTTTGGGAAACCCTTAATCAAGGATACCTTTCAAACTCAGATCCAAGACATTATCGACCAGAAGATCCAAGACTATATCTTCCAGCGTTATCGTGACTGGACCGCTCCTGAGCTCGCTAGACTTCGAGACCAATGGGAAGTTGAGCAAAGCACTCCAGTAGAGCAAGAGCCTGTCAGACGACGCGGTAGGCCAGCTAAAGTTGAGCAAGCTAGTCGGGGTTAGGTATGCCAAGACTAGGTGGACGAGCGAAGGGTACGCCAAATAAAAACGCTTTGCCTCTCAAAGAGATGGCAGAAAAGCTGAATTGTAACCCGTTCGAGATCCTGCTTCGGTTCGCAATGGGTGACTGGAATGGGCTCGGTTACAAGGCTGAATCGACCTACGCACCTACGCAGAAGGGCGAGGTAATCGAGAAGCCCACCATCCCACCAGAATTGCGCGTTAAAGCCGCTTCTGAGGCTGCGCAGTACCTTTACCCTAAGCGAAAGGCTATCGAGCACTCAGGTGAGATTACGAGCGTCCAGGTCGAGAAGCTCAAGCCAGAAGAGATCAACAGCATCCTAAGAGGAGATCCGTTCCTTGGAAACAACAGAAACGAAACACCTCAACCAAGTACTGAACGACTTGCGGTTACAGTTGCAGCAACTTCAGGCGGTAGCACTGAGGCTTGAAGCCGAGCGTGACGCTCACATGGAAGTGATTAGGCAACTATTTCACTCTGTGATACCAGGCGGGCATGACTAAACGCATTGTGTCGGTATCAGGTGGTAAGGATTCAACCGCTCTTTACCTGTGGGCTATTGAACAATGGGGCAAGGATGGCTTTCTGGCCGTATTTGCCGACACCGGACACGAGCACCCTGTTACCTACAACTACCTGCGTAACCTGCCAGCAATGGCCAACGGGCCCGAGATTGCGTGGGTGAAGGCTGATTTCACAGACAAGGTGAAAGCTAAGGGAAGGCCGCCACAGGGCGTTCCGTTCCTTGATCTTTGGATGTGGAAGGGCAGAGCACCAAGCGCAAAGGCTCAGTTTTGCACCGAGCACCTAAAGCTGCGGCCCATTCAGGCTTGGCTAGAAGGCTGGCGCAAGGACTCCGATATTGTGGAAATGTACGTTGGTATTAGGGCCGCTGAGAGTGAGCGCCGGTCTAAAATGCCTCCCCAGGAATGGTCTGACATTTATGAATGCGAAATGTTCCGCCCAATGCTTACTTGGTCTGAAGAACAGGTGTGGGCCATGCTTGCCAAGCACAACGTTCCGCCAAACCCGCTTTACCAACATGGATCGGCTCGGGTGGGCTGTTATCCGTGCATTCATTCAAGAAAGTCAGAACTGGCCATGATGCCCGACTGGGCATGGGAACGGCTGGCCAAATGGGAACGGCTGGCCGGCAGAACATGGTTTGCCTTCGGGGACATTCCCCTGACCAATGACCAAAAACTTGAGTTAAAAAAAGCCCAAGGGGACACGGCTTTGACCGCCGCCCTAAAAGACAAGTTTAGCCCGCGTGTGATGGAGGTCCGCGAGTGGACCAAAACGAGCCGAGGCGGCAAGCAATTTGATATGTTCGCTGCCGACTCGGCTGACGTGCCCACTTGCATGAGTACATGGGGAGTTTGCGAGTGACTGAATCGCATCCAGAGATTGAGCGCATTGCTAGCGGCATTGATGCTCTCCATAGGCTCTGGACGCCTCATCCAGCACAGGTAGAGATCGGTAGACCGCTAATCCGTGGCGAGACTAGGGAAGTATTTGCTCAGTGTGGGAGAAACTTCGGTAAGACTGAACTTGTTAGCTACCTGCTATGGCGCTTTGCTTGGACCTACGCTGGTTCCGAGAACTACTACTTCGCGCCGTTTATGAAGCAGGCCAGGGAAATTCTGTGGGCCTCGAGGCGCGTGCAGACTTTCGGACCTGAGAGCTGGGTTAAGGAGATCAATAACACCGAGATGCGCGTGACCTTCCAGAACGGCAGCTTCATCAAGCTCGACGGCTCCGACAACGTGGATGCATACCGAGGTGTTAAGCCTAAGGGCCTATCCGTGTTCGATGAGTTCAAAGACTTCCGTGAGGAGTTCTACGACGCATACGATCCTAACCGAGCAGCTTTTAACAGCCCGCTGATGATTATCGGTACGCCCCCCGAGCTAGAGGGGCAGTACACCAAGCTTGCACAGGACTTTGAGCGTGATCCATCCAAGCGCTTCTTCCAAATGCCCACTAACGTCAATCCGCACATTAGCCCTGCCTGGCTCGAGCGTAAGAAGTCCGAGCTGTACGCGCTAGGTGAGGGTGATAAGTGGGAGCGTGAGTATCAAGCTAAGTTCGTTCCAGGCGGCGCTAACTCCATCTTCCCGATGCTCTCTAAGGCTATGGTGCAGCCTCACTCTGAGCTTATGGCTAGGCTCTGGAGAGATCGCAAAAAACTAGAATGGATTCTCTGGTGTGACCCTGCCGCCGCTTCGTGCTTTGCCGTTCTATTCGTGGCAGTCAATCCCTACACGAAGCAGCTATATTGCCTAGATGAGATCTATGAGCTTCAGCAAGGTCAGATGACTGTGGGTAAGATATGGCCACGAGTCAGGCATATCAGAGACGATCTGTTTGATATGGCAGAATGGCGTCAGGGATACGATGAAGCATCTACCTGGTTCGCTAGCGAAGTGCTTGATGCCTACGGTGAATCTCTTGAGCCAACTCAGAAGATGAAGAGTGATAAGGTCACAGGCATTGGTCTGATTAAAGACCTCATGCTCCAGGGGAAGCTCATCCTGTCAGATCGCTGCACCAAGCTATACTGGGAGCTTGAGCGCTACCGGAAGGACTCAAGTGGTAAGATCCCAAAGAAAGACGACCACCTAATTGACTGCCTTAGGTATACGATTGAATCGACGCATTATACAATCAGGGAAGAGCCGGAGATTATTGCCGATCCTTTGACGCAAAAAAGAGGCTTTCGGATTGAGGATGATTTTCCAGACTTGTTTTCTCGGGAGTTTGACCTAGGATGAGGCCATGCAAGTTACTTTAATTCTTTCTTTGTTAGGTTTGTTCTGCCTGTTAAGCCTCATCGCCTTTGCAATGGGGCTCATCGCATGGATTGAAGTGAAGGCCATGCAGAAGTCTACTCACTCGATCCAGTATGTTCCTGCTGGCACCGACTTTGAGAAGGTGACGAAGGATTTAGAAACGAAACTCAACAAAGATCTATTTGAGGCCGTATGACCACACAGCCAGGCTATTTCTTCGACAATTTGGAAGATGGACTCGATCAAAGCTATTCTCATCCTAGATATCAGCTCTACTCAATCGACCTAGACGATCCTAGCAACAACAAAGACATTCTGTCTTGGTTGCAAAGTGAGCTTGGCTATCTCGAGCAGGAGAATGAGCCGCGCATTAGGGTTATGCGTCGCAATCTCGCTCTCTACAAGGGAGTGCAGTATCAAGAGCTAGAGAGCCGAATTGATGCCCGTGATCGTGGGAATGATCGCGCTCAGGTGACTCGCAAGGTGGTGTGCAATCACCTTTATGACTTGGCAAAGAATCGTGCATCTCGTTTGATTAAGTTTAAGCCCGCTGTGGCTATCTTGCCGACTAACGATGAGCTTTCTGACAAGGTGGCGGCCAAGGTAACAAAGCAGCTCCTCGATCACATTTGGTATACGCAAGACTTCGAAGGGAAGATCCAGTCTCAGCTTGTGACTAATGCTCTAGTCATGGGTGAGAGTTATTTGTTCGTAACCTGGGATGATCAAAAAGGTGATCTATCCCCTAGCTATGTTGAAGCCGCTAGGAAGCATGGCGCCAATAAGATCCCGCTTTTGGATCAAAATGGTCAGGTGACCAAGGATGGTCAGGGCAATGAGATCTATGTCGACTCACCAGTCAGAGTAGGTGACGTAGATTATAAAGTCGTGCTCGCCTCTGAGGTATTGCTTCAGAAGAAACAAAAGTTTGTAGATGTGGATTATTGCTTCATGCGTGAAGTTGTTCACGTCCAAGAGCTTCGGGCTAAGTATCCTGACATGGCCTCTAAAATTAAGGACGTTGATGGTGCTCAGGTCTATGACTACGAGAAGATGGAGCTCCGACCGGCGCGTAATGAGCAGGTGGTTTACACGTTCTGGCATCGCCGAAGTCCTTTGATGGATAAGGGTCGCAAGATCGTGTTCATCAAGGATTGCATCCTCGAGAATGAGCAGATGCCGTTCTCTCATGAGCAGCTTCCGTTCATTAGGTTCACTGACATTGATTACCCTGGTGAGCTGTACGGGGTTTCGTTCTTTGAGAACATTAAGCCTCTTACAGGCACCTACAATAACCTGACAAATATGCTGCTCAGGAACATCTTGCTAGCCTCGCATCCGAAATGGATGGTGCCCGCTGGATCGGTTGCTCTTGATCGGCTTGGTAATGATATGACTATCGTCCAGTACAAGGGCCCACAGCCTCCTGTTCTGGCCACGGCAGCTACCGTCCCTGGAGATGTGTTTAATTTCCGCGAGAAACTAAAAGAAGAGTTTCAGCAGATCTCTGGAGTCTTTGGAGTCTCCCGCGGTGAGCCGCCTCCTGGAATTAAGGCAGGTGTTGCACTTCAGTTCTTATCCGAGCAGGAGTCTGAACGTTATAACGAGCTGGTGCTCAAGTATAACGACCTGATCGTGGGCATTGCTCAGATGACGCTTGCCGTCGCTGGTGACTACTACGATGAGTCAGACGAGCGCATGATTCGTGTCATCGGCAAAAACAATGAATGGATGACCAAGTTTTTTGACGTAGCTAATCTTGAGAAGGACTATGACGTGCGAGTGCAGAATAGCTCTGCCCTGCCACGCTCTGTAGCTGCTAGGACTCAGACGCTACTTGATCTTAACGAGCGCTTTCCTAATCAGTTCACTGGAGAGCAAGTCATTGACCTGCTTGATCTAGCTCAGGCTGATAAGTTCATTGACGCTGCTACGGTGGCCGTCAGAGCTGCACAGGCTGAGAATGAGGAGCTACTGAAGGTGGGTAAGGATTCTATTCCCGAGGATCAGTTAGCCCCCCGAGAGTATGAGAATCATATTCTCCATTGGCGTGAGCATACTAGGGCGGTGCAGGAGTACAGCTTCAAGTACCAGACTCCACCAGAGGCGCAGGATAGACTTATCAATCATATTAGGGCTACTGAGATGTTGATGGTGGATCAAGCAGCTAGAAACCCTGCTTTCGAGGCAGAGCTTGGGAAGCTGCCTATGTTCCCCATGTTTTTCACTGCTAGCCCCCCAGCACCAGCACCAGCTCCTATGCCAGTAGAGGCAATGCCTCTCGGTCAGGATGCTATGGGAGCAGCTATCGCGCAGCCTCCAGGCTTGCCAGTGAATCCAGCTTTGGGTGGGGAGGCGCAAGCCCTTGCTCAAGAACCAATGCCACCCGTGGAGGCTCAACTAGCTCCAGGCGGCGCAATTCAACCCACAGGAGGGGTGTAAGTGATGTCCGAATCAGCAACGCAGACGACTAACGTCGAAACTGCATCCATTCAGGAACCTATCGAAGTAGTCGGTGGCGATAGCCCAGTGAGCTTTGATGAGATGGAGGCTGTCAGTAATTGGCGCGCTCGCATCTCTAAGAATGAGCCTGAGGTTAAGACCGCTAATCGTCGCAAGGATGAGGGCGATTTTCTTGATGAGATCCTAGGTGACGATAAGCCCAGCAAAGAGGCTAAGACTGAAGCCAAGGCTGAGAAGAAGTCTGATAAGTCAGACGACAAAGAAGAAAAGACCGAGAAGGTTGCCAAGAAAAACACTCAGGCAGAACCAGAGAAGGCGCTGAAGTTTAAGGTTGGCGAGAAGGAAGTCGAGCTAGCCGCTAGCGCTATGGTCCCAGTGAAGATCAACGGCAAGGTGACCGAAGTACCGATCCAAGAGGTTATCAATCGATATAGTCAGCAAAAGCATTTGGACGATATCTATCGGACCTATAAGACTGAGAAGGCTCAGTTCGACACAGAGCGTCAGAAGATTAGTGATGTGATCAGCAAGTCTTATGAAATGCTGTCACAAAAAAAGGACTTGAGAGGCTTCGTCGAATACATGAGCGAAGCTCTCGGGGTGGATGGGCAGAAACTTTACTCGGAAGCGGTTGATAAAATTCGACAAGCATTTGAGGAAGAGTCTACACTTACACCAGAGGAACGACGACTTAAACAGCTTGAAGAGGAAAACACCTTCTACAAGACCAAGGCAGAAGCACAGAGGACCGCTGAAGCGGAATCCAAGAAGGCTAAAGCTCTAGAGTCCCAAGTAGAACAGGTGATGACCAAAGCAGGTCTGGATAAATCGACGTTCGTTCAGGCTTACGATGAACTCGTGCAGTCTGGCATTGAAGCTGCGAAGCTCACTCCTGAGATGGTCGGGCAGTATTGGACCAACAAAAGGACGGTCGAAAAGATCGAAACGAGGCTTTCGGATATCAATGCAGAACTTGCAACTGAGGAAAACATCGAACGCCTGGCTACTCTTGCGATTCAAACCGGCGCAACTGAGCAGGAGATCGAAGAGGTAATCCAGCAGCTTTATGCGAACCAAGCAGAGAAGAAGCTGGCTAAGAAGATTAACAAAACCCTGAAGGCAAAGGAGTCCGCGCCAGCGAAAAGAGCTGGATCAGACCCGATGTTCTTCGACGATCTAACATTCTGAAAGGAATAAATGTATGGCACAGTTCTCACTTACTACTGCCAGCAACCTGTTTAAGATTAAATACGGTAAATAGCTTGCCGCTCTGCTCAGTAATGAGCAGATGAAAACTTCCGAAAATCGGGGAAGGCTGAAACGCTAATCCCGAGGTTGACGACTAGGATGGCCGCAACCGTAACGCATAGGGTCAGGATGAATAGACCCCACGAGTCGGAAGCATCCCACGGGATGAAAAGATATGCTGACCTCACTGGAAAAGAACGGTGAGAACTATCGGATAAAAAGCCGGTAGGGTAACAATGCGAAGCTCGCAGAAAATACTTATAACTCAGCTAACGTCCTTCTTGGTCGCGTCAAGAAAGACTTTGATTTCGTTGGTAAGCGCATGGACATTGCTGTCCCAACCTCGTTTGCTGGTGGCGTGGGCTCTGGCTCGCTCCCTACTGCAAACTATGCAGCAATTCAGGACGCAGTGATCGAAGCCAAGAAGATGTACGCTGTCGGTCAGGTTGACCGTGAAGCAATCAAGGCAAGCTCTTCCAATGAAGGTAGTTTCATTGAGTTGACGAAGTTTAGCACTCAGAAGGCAGTTGAGAGCTGGATGCGTAACATGAGCCGCGCTCTTTTCAATGACGGCTCTGGATCGCTTGGCCAGTTCTCTGGCAATGCTTCTTCTGGGACTGCATCGGAGCCGGTCATCACTGTGACCGCTGCAAGCTGGAAGGAAGCAAACTGGGAAGAAAAGGATTTCGTCAACGTCAACACCCTCGCTTCAGTGTGGGAAGTTGTTTCCGTTGATCCTGCTACCCGCGAAGTGTCCCTCAGACGCATCTCTGGATCGGATGATCTGACCGCTATTGGTGCAGGTACGCACACCGTATATATGCAAAACTCTAAGGATAGCGATCCTCAAGGTCTCAAGGGCGTGCTTGATGCAACCTCTGGCTCGCTCTATGGCGTGACCGTTGGTCGCCGTTGGCAAGCCGCTGCACAGATCGCAGCCGGTGGAGCTGGTATCACCCCAGATGCCCTTAACCAGGGCATGATGGAGATTCAGCGAAAATCTGGTAAGGTGCCTAACCTCATCATCACCAGCTTCACGCAGTATCGTAAGCTGTTGAACCTTCTCGAAGACCAGAAGCAGTACTTGTTGGACCCACGCGCAAGCGACCTGGTCGGCAAGATTAGTTTCCGTGGTCTTGAGTTTATGTCGGCAGCAGGCCCCGTTGGTATCTTCCCAGAGCGATTCTGCGAAGACGACCGAGTTTACCTTCTCAATGACCATCATATTACACTGAAACACCGGCCTGACTTCGGATTCTTTGACGATGATGGAACCGTATTCCTGCGTGATGCTGGTTCTGACAGCTACAGCTTCCGATATGGAGGCTACCTTCAGGCTTACATCGTGCCTTCGTTCCACGGTGTGATCTCGGGACTCGCAGTTTAATCCGGTTGGGGGTGGGAGTAATCTCACCCCCGCCTATAACTCCACGGAGGGTTATCTATGTTACGCGAAATTAAAGGTTCACAGCGTTTGGCCAGGATGCTCGCTATCAAGGTAGATGGCGTGAGTCCTGCTATTCTTATCGGCAAACAAGACGTTAGCCTTACGGACAATGGAACGGGTGATTACACCCTGACGCTTGCCAAGCCATTGGCTCGTGCTCCAGTGGTTGTAGCTACCTCGCAGACTGCCGACGCAGTGTGTGAAGTTGCTGCCGCTTCTGCAACGGCTGTTCAGGTGCTTGTTAAAGACCCTTCTACTCTCGCTGCTAAGGACGCCATCATTCATGTGATGATTCTTGGCTCTGACGCAGTAGACGAAACCTAATAGGGGAGGGTGACCGCCTGTAACTCAGTGGTAGAGTGGCGCTAAAGCGACGGCTTAGGTGCATGACGGTGGTTCGATTCCACCCAGGCGGTCCCACTATAATATGGCAAGTGTTCAAAAGATTGATCTTTATTCGGCTTCAGTAACAGCAAACGCTTCAGGATCAGCGCTATCTCTTGATTCTTTACAGACCGATTTTGTTGCGTATTTGAACGTGTCGGCTCTTGGGGCTGGCACGACTGCTACCGTTAAGGTGGAACGTAGTCCAAATGGGTCAGACTGGTTCGATTGGATTACTTTCACTGGAGCAGCCGCCGTGGGTAAGCAGATCAAGGACGCCACGGCTCCTGGGCTTAGTTATGCAAGAGCCTCTGTGACGTTTGTGGGTGGCACCACCACTGCTACGCTCGCCGTGACTCTGCATTGTGACAAAAAGAGCAAATGAGCCGAGTTGATCTATATCCAGCATCTACAGCGGCACCCGATGAGGCGCTGCTTCAGACCGGCACAGCCATCGGAGCCAAGGTCGGGGCAGATGTTAACATCCTCAACCCTATCGAAGGTTCTGTTCAATTCCAGGGTCTTAGAACCCAGGGACGCATTACGCATATTGCCCTGACTGCGGGAGCTTGGACGCCACTTCCTGCTAGCGCATTGACTGACAGAAATAGTATTGCAATCCAGAACATTACTGGCACTGGAGCCGTTGTACTAATTAACTACAGCCCGCTTGCACCAAGCACCGAAGGGTTTAGAGTGCCTGACGGTGGGTTCAAGTCTATGGCTATCACTGACTCTATCAATGTATATGGGAGGATGCTCGCTGGCTCTGGTACTGTAGTAGTAGAGGAGTTAGCATGACGCTCTTTTCTAATGCCTTTCTTCCAGCGCAAGACAAGGCAAACTCTGTCCTTACCGGGATACCTTTGGATGCTTCTGTAGTTTTAGGTGATGCAGTAAAGATTATTGGTGGTGTCGCCTATCCAGCTCAAGCAGACACGCTAGAAAACTCTAATGTGCTCGGAGTAGTAGAGCAGATAGATGGAATGACTGGTCAGATCCGCGTGGCTGGAGTGACGCTTCCTATTTATAGCGGTTTAGAAGAAGACAAAGAGTATTTCCTGAGCGATCAAGTTGCTGGGGGGCTTCAAGACGTACCACCTACGGCTTCTGGTGCGGTGTTACTGCGTATCGGTCAGCCCTACGATGGTGAGCGTTTGTTCGTCCTTAAGGGCGAGAGAACGGTGAGAGCATGAAGCTCTTACAGCTAGGACTGAATGGTAACTTTCAAGAGGTAAATGTCAGCACTGGAGGAAGTGCTAACTTCGCTGAGGAAGTTAAGACCATAGGCTCTGCGGATGTGGCACAGGGGTTTATCTATACTAACCTTGCAGCCTTAGAGAACAGCATTGAAGTTACTATTGAGGGAGCGGTGCTAGTCGAGGACCTCGACTACTCGGCGCAATACCTTACCGATAGAGCCAAGATCATTTTTATCAATGAGTACGCTTCTGGTGGATTGTCCGAGATTTCGGTTGGTGAGAAATTTCACATTCAATACGCCACAGCTGACTCACAACTGGAGTTTATCAAGGACTATGTCGTCTTGGACGGAACTGATGTTGCTAATGGCTATTTTGATTTGGCTGTTATCGCAAAGCCTAACAGCTTAGACCTGGTCTACGAAAACACTCAGATGATTCAGAATGTGGACTACACCACTACCGATCTACCTGATAGGACTAGGATTTCATTCTTGGGTGAATTCCTTCCTGGGGGCTTGTCTGCATTAGAATCAGGCGAGACAATCCACTTTCAGTTCTGCATTAAGCCGGACTAAAACCAACAAAAAGGGGTGGAAGTAATGGCCATTTCAGGCAAAAGAATAATTCTGGCTAACGACCAGGCGTTGCGGGCAAAAGATCAAAGCGGGAATGTTGTTGAACTTCTTAAAATTAACTCGAGCGGTGCTCTTGCTGGACAAGTAGCAGATGAGCTAGCTGATAAGGCGCTAGCAAGTGATGTAACGACTCTGCAGTCTAAGATGGACACTGCCGAGTCAGAGATCGATCAGCTTCAGTTAGACATGACTGACAAGGCGTCACTTGCAGACGTAACGAGTCTCGAGGGACGTGTCCTTACAACTGAAGGCGATATTATTTCTCTTCAGTCGGATGTGTCGACGCTCAACGGAGACTCTAGCGTTTCTGGTTCTGTCGATTTCAAAGTAGCTGCTGAAGCTGTTCTGAGAGAGTCCGGTGATACTGCTACCCTTGCTGCCGCCAATGCATATACTGATTCAAAGGCAGTCATTGTTTCGATTGCTCAGATCGTTCACGTTGCAAAAGACGGCATTGATGTAAGCGCAGATGGTTCGATCAGCAAGCCGTTTTTGACGATTAGCGCGGCTTTGTCGGCAATCACAGATGCGAGTCCGAGCAAGCGTTACGCGATTAAGGTTGCTCCTGGTTCATATACCGAAACATCTCTGGAAGTGAAGGCAAACGTCTTCATTATCGGTGAGCAAAAGGAAACGGTTCGGATTAGCGGACCGGTGTCGATGGGAGCTTGGGCTCAAGACAACGCTGGATCTGATGACCGAGCTGGTGTTTCGATGGTTACGTTGCTTGGCGCTGCCAATTTCGATTGGTCAGTGGCGAGGTCTAGGGCTGGCAAGCTCTACATGAATGAAGTGGTCTTTGCGTCAACTTTAAACCTGTACGGCTACGATAACGCGATTGCTCAGGCGCAATTTGATTCATGCGTGATCTTTGGGAATGTTACTATTAGCGGGGTCAATGTCGGTGTTTTTAGCAACAATGTTTGCTTCGGAAACATCACGCTGAACCAACATCCCAATGGCGGCATGGCGTCGATTCTTTCGGCTTCTGGTGGATATTGCAGTGGCACACTTACTCAGACTACTACTGTCGATGATTTCAATCGTAGGTGTTCGAGCTTCCTTCGTGGATTTGGTTCTGAAAATCTTATTGTGGATGGACCGTCCTCGTATGCCGATGTTGACTTGAATAGCCAAGGCAAAAGCAGCACGCAAAAGCTAAATGGCGGTCAGATTATCGCGCTTACTCCGAGAATCAGCCATGATCTCGAAACGCAGATGATTAAGCCTCTTGCCAACAACGCTCATAATATGGGCGATTGGGGCAAGCAGTTCATGTTCAATTTCGCATATGTTCATGCGTCGTCTGGAACAGAACTTTACCTTGCTTCTGTCGATAGTGCATATGATGCGGCTGGCTCATCTGCTGGGTATGGGATTTTTATTGAAGCCGACAGCTACGGTTTGAAGCCGGACGTTAGCGGTGGAGATATCAACCTAAAAACCAGTACAGTCAGTGGAACTGGGGTAAGAGGAAAGATCAAACTTGATTCCAGAGAAGTTGATCTTAGCTCTGCCAAGATTGTCAGCCTTGCTGATGGTGTGGATTCTCAAGATGCCGTTACCAAATCGCAGCTTGATTCAGGGTTGGCAGATAAAGCGGCGCAGATTGATTTGGATGCGTTGGGGATTCGTGTCGATAGTTCTGAGTCAGACATTATTCAGCTCCAAACGGATGTTTCTGCAAAGCTTGATAGTTCACTAAAGGGTGCAGCGGACGGCGTTGCAGAACTTGATGCTACTGGCAAGGTGCCAGCATCTCAGTTGCCAACTATCAATTCGGTTGTGGCAGTTAAAATGGCTGCAATTACTCTGACTGCACAACAGGTAACTGATGGATATTTGGATCTGACTCACGACGCTCTGTCTGGATCGATCTCTGTATTTTGTGAGCGTGTGGCTATCCTTGAGGACTTTGATTATACCGTCAGCAGTGTTGGCGGAGTGTCTCGACTCACTTGGATTGGACCATCGGCTGCTGGAGCTGAGGAAGAGTTTGCCGAAGGCGATATTGTTTATATCCAATATCTCAGACAAGCATAACGCGCAGCATTACATGGGGGGTTGCGATCTTAAAGAGATACTGAGATCATAGATCTCGGTCGTAACTAATCTCTTCCTATCTCAGGGGGTCTTCTGCCAGGAAGGTGGAAGGCCCCCTCCCTTTTCTTGCCAGTGAAGTAATCTGCGTTTACTATTGTTCCAGTTAACAAAGAACGTCCACCAAGGAACGGGAGGAACTTATGTCAACGCCAAAGGGCTGGCCTACTCAGGAAAAAGATCAAAGACTCATTCCGCAGTTTGCAACTGTGGAGCCTGTTCATACGCTTCAGCATGGCCTGAGCGTTCTTGCTCATCAGTATGTTGCTGAAGTTGCAACAGATGCAGCGGAAGCTGGATCATCTGCCATCGCTATCGTAGCTACTGCTCATGTAGCGCAAGCTGGCGATGTGATCCGCCTTACCTCAGGCGCTCTTTCTGGCCGTGAAATAAAGGTCTACAGCACTGCTGTTGATAGCATTGTGCTAGCGGAAGAGCTGCCTAGCGCCGTAGCGACGGGCGTTACCTTTCAGATTCTTCGTCACAAGTATCCGGTTGTAGAGCCTACTGGAGAAATTAAAATCTCTGGTTCCTTTACCGCTACTGAAGAAGCCGTTGCTGCTGATGGTGGCGCGCTTCCTGCCAAGGTTAAGGTGGCTGGCGGATATGATGGCTCTGCTGTTCAGGTGCTTGCAACAGACGCAAGCGGTCATCTGCAGGTTGACGTTCTTTCTATGCCTGCTGTTTCAGGTGGTGCTACGGCAGCAGCTCAAATAGATGGAACTCAAAAAACTAGGATTACGAGCGGCGGTAGTGATGCTACCGTTGATGCGCTTGGAAATGTTCTTAATAATTTGACATCGCAAGCACTAACCGTAAAGGGCTCTGTTTACGGCGTTCCGTTGTCTGGTGGTAATCCGGTCGTTTTAAGAACGACTGATTCTATTGGTAGATTGAGTGTTGATGTGAACACCATGCCAGCTATTTCTATCCCTGCTGGAGCATCTACCTACGCAGCTCAAACTGATGGAACCCAAAAAAGTCAGATCGTAGACGCTGCCGGTGACATTGCCGATGTTAAGCTGCTTTCTGTTAATCTTGATGGAACTGACAAGGGGCTTGTCACTAATACAATTATTCATGGTGAGACCACGGGCGGCGGCGGTGGATATGTTGACGTAAAGGTAACTCCATCGGGTGCGCTTAACACTGAAAGTACGATTGCTGGCCTTGACGCGGCAGTGCTAGGTCAAGACGTGATGGCCAACAGCTTGCCGGTTGTTATTGCCTCAGATCAAACGACTATTCCTGTTTCTATGGCATCTGCGCCGCTTCCAACAAACGCAGCCACAGAAACGACTCTGTCCGCGCTTAACGGTAAGGTAATTGCTTGTGACACTGGAAACGTGACTATCGCCTCTAGTTCACTTCCTACTGGAGCGGCAACGGAAGTTACGTTGTCTGCTCTCAACGGGAAAGTAACTGTTTGTGATACGGGAAGCGTTACGATTGCTTCATCTGCTCTTCCAACTGGTGCAGCCACAGAAACGACTCTTTCAGCATTGAATAGCAAGATGCCGTCGCAGGGTCAGGCGCTTATGGCGGCTTCTGTTCCGGTGGTTATCTCAAGCGATCAGACGGCTATTCCGGTAAGCGGTAGCTTCACTGCTGGAAAGCTCTCGGTTGTGGATCTACTTGACGCCAACATTCTCGACACGTCTAGCACCAACATTCCTGGCAGCGCCTCGAGTCCTGTTGAGGTTATCGCCTCGACTGCGGCTGAAATTAAAGCCATTCAACTACTAGACACGACTGGCGCATTTGTTGGAGTCTATGTCGGTGGTTCTGGTTCCGAGGTTCTGAAGTTCGTCATGGGTCCTGGCTCAGATCAGACTATTGAACACAACATTCCTGCTGCTTCTCGTGTAAGCCTGAAGCGATTGGATTCAACCGCTGCCGTATCTTCGGGTATCGTAGCATTTAACTGTCTCGGATAGAGACACTAGGGAGACCTACTTAAATGCCAGCAACAATTTTCTCGGGTAATAACGTCAAGGCGCTCAAGTCGAACCTCGATTTGAACGGCGTAACCAAGATCCTGTCGGTCAATGCCGATCCTGCATCAGGCGCAGGTGTGGCTGCTCCGCTCGGGTCTATCGCCATGGATTACCTGGCTGGTAAAGTCTACAAAAAGACTGGATCGCTTGATACCGAGTGGCAGGAGCTTGGCTCAGGCATCGGCGGGATTAACTACATTGAAAACTCCGACGCTGAGAGTGGCACTTCTGGCTGGAGCACTTACAATGATGGTGGTTCACAATCACAACCTGTAGATGGCACTGGTGGGACTGCTAACATCACTTGGAATAGGCGCGTTCCAACTGCTCCACTCAAGCCTCTTCGTGGTGTTGCAGACTTCAGTCTAGTTAAAGATAACGCCGATCGAAGAGGCCAAGGCGTGAGCTACGACTTCACGATTGACTCGGCAGATCAGGCAAAAATCCTGACCATCTCGGCAGACTATGAGGTGCTCTCGGGCACGTTTGCTACTGGTGATCTCGCTGTCTATATCATCCAAGATCCTGCCGGTACTCCTGTGGTTCTTCAGCCCGCTGGATACCAGGTCACTGCCGCAACTGTTGGAAACAAGGTCAGGCTTGCGGCGACCTTCCAGACGGCAAGCGACGTAACAAGCTACAGGCTTTGCATCCATGTCGCTTCTACAAGCGCATCGGCTTACAGCCTTGCAATCGACAATGTGAGCGTTAGCCCACAGCAGGTGGTTTACGGCGCTCCTGTGACGGATGAAAAACAAGCAAGCGGCATTTCTTATGAGGGGCTTGGGACGGTAACGCTTGAGTCAGTCTGGGAAAGACAAGTTGGTAATAAGTGGCATATTAGGGGTTATTTGAAAACCGGAACTACCACGGCTTCAGTTGCCGCTATTGTTCTTCCAAGCGGGAAGACGATTGATACCTCTAAGATTTCTTCGACGACTAACGTCAATCGTTTAGGGACGTTTAACAGAATTGAAACAGGCGGAACTGCCACAACTCCTGACGGCGAGCTTTTTTTCGACGGTAGCACTACAAATAAGCTGTTTTTTTGCTTTCAGTCGGCATCTAATCAATTTACAAAAGCAAATGGCAACGTTCTTTTTTCATCTGGCGATGGAATAGCATTTGAGGCGGAAATTCCCATCCTCGGCTGGTCATCCTCAGTCGTCGTAAGCTCCTCGACGGATACTAGGGTGGTGGCTGCTCGCGCCTCTGGAGATCCCGCTTCTGCCACTAGCGGTAATCCAATCATTTTCCCGACTACCGCTTTTGATACGCATGGCGCCTATAACTCCAGTACTGGTCGCTACACTGCCTCTGTTCCGGGGTTTTACAGAATCTCTGGAGCAATCATTCCGGGCACTGGCGGAGCTGTTGGTCTTTTTGCTTATGTAAATGCCGTAAGCGTAGCAAGAGCTGGAAATACTGACTCTAACACCTCTGGAGTATTCACTGTTCTGGTTCAAGTTAACGCTGGCGATTTAATTGATATTAGACCCAATGCCACACTCGACGCTGGAAGTGGGTCGGTCATTAACTTCGAACGTCTCTCCGGTCCCTCGCAGATCGCTGCTAGTGAAACGGTGGCGGCGAGTTATTCCGCTTCAACTGGTTTGGTTGTTGCAGATAACACTGCGATTCTGTTTGATACAAAACTCATAGATTCTCATGGTTCTTACAATTCAGCTAATGGAAGAATTACGGCTCAGATCTCTGGAACTTATGAAATAGGAATGACAGTTTATTCCGGTACATCAAATAGGCAATTTACTGTTTTTAAAAATGGGACCTTATTTAGGGGAATGGCAATATCTCTTGGATCAACAGCAACGGGAACACAGGGTCATTTTTCAACACTGGTTCCAATGATTGCGGGTGATTATTTAGAAATAAGAAATAGCTCAGGCGCATCGGCTACATTGGCATCATCTAACTTTGTTGGAGCTACAATTTCCAACTCTAACTTTTTCAACTTCAAGCGGGTGGGTAACTAATGCCGTACACTACGCTCAACCTAGGTCTACAGCTCACGATACCTACAAGTGGTACCCGTAACTGGGCATCCACTCTGTATAGCACTACCTGGACTAAGATCAGTCAGCACAGGCACACGGGGAGTGGTGACGGTAACCAAATGGTCACCGCCTCCTATAGCAATTTATCCGTGACTAGCGCGAAGCTGGCAAAGCACATTGCTCTAGGGCAAGCGTCGTCTACTATGACTCCGTCTGGAACTACTCAGACGGTGGATCTTGATAACGGTAACACTCAGAAGATTGATTTGAGCAGTGCTACGGGTAACGTGACTCTGACCATCTCCAACGCTCAGACGGGTGGTCTTTATCGCCTGTTTCTGATCCAAGGAGCTACGGCAAGAGATATCGTTTGGCCAGCTTCTGTGAAGTGGCCGCAGGGTCAGGTCGCTATTCTTTCAACTTCGGCAGGTGCTGTCGATATTGTAGAATTATACTGGGACGGATCTAACTATTACGCCGATTGGCAGGTGGGGTGGGCATGACTGGTTTAGAGGTTGGCGCACTAATGGCAGCAACGCAGTTGATTGGTGGTCTGCTTGGGAATAAAGCGGCAGCCGAACAGCAAAAGACCCAAGGCATTTTGCAAGCAGGTCAAACTCAGTTCGGCCTTGAGCAGCAAGCAAGACAAGCTGCAGAGGCACAGCAACAAGGCGCTCTTGGTAATCTAGTAGAGGCTTACAGGTCCGCCTTGATGGGGGGTCGATAATGGCGCTCGTTCAACCTCAAGTATTTTCAATGCCTCAAATGACCCTGGCTAACGGGCAAGTGGGTCAACCTGAACAGAGTGATTTGGCCAAGTTGATTGAAAAGCTAAATAAAGACAAAGCTGAATCCCAAGCCATGCAAGAAAAGAAAGATACCGCTACCCTCCAGGGAGCAGGCATCCAGGCCGCTGGTTCTTTGGCTAGTAGCCTTTTAACTCAAGCTGCGGCGCGAGAACGAGCCATGCAACAGGCAGAGCTTGAGTCTGGAAAGAACGTGGCAGAGCTTCAGGCAAAGAGTATGCAAGAAAGTGGTAAAGCCCAACAGGACGCTTTTGCGCGTCTCATGGGTTCATTTAGATCAGCAATGGTGTGAGGAAATATGAAACTAACTCCAAAGGATGCAGAAAAGGTTCGGGCGCTTCATAGTCAAATCATGG